>NNBU01000032.1_pt1 | contig 229291 bp, 183 predicted proteins | sample 1173781 | NCBI WGS metagenome assembly NNBU01 (sample SAMN07173937, study PRJNA388173) | plant metagenome | biome: Plant school; feature: Soil; material: Symbiotic tissue of Blasia pusilla L.; isolation source: symbiotic tissue sample KVJ2 | host: Blasia pusilla | place: Norway: Troms, Kvaloya...
CCGCATACGTAGATTCTCTGCTTGCGAAGCTCACATTTATTACCTGAATCTACCTCAATTCAGGTTATCCCTCTCCAAAAGATTTTGTTAAATATTGCTTACAGCTTATTTGTCGCTATAAGCCTTGGCTAGCAAGCGTTTTCTACGCTTTATTCTCCATTGTTTATTTCTCTTTGGGCTGATTTTTCTTTTGCTCTCCGATTACTGAATCGGTGTTCTAGCGCCTCAGCTTTCTCTTCATCTGGTAAATATGTGGATTGGGAAATTGCTTTTTGCAACTTCGAGGCTTAAAGGCTCAACATTCAAGCACTACAATGCTTTAAGAAGCAAAAGTTGGTGTTGTAATGCAATCAATTTTCTGGAGTGTAGAAGAAGTAGCCCTAAGAGCTAAACAGTTTTACGAAAACGGTATTCGTCAAAATGTCGAGTCTGGTGACAATATCGGCAAGATGATTGTGATTGATGCAGAAACTGGTGAATATGGGATAGATTCAACTGGTGTAGAGACAGCATTAGAGTTAAAACAGAAAAACCCTAATGCTAGATTGTTCACCATCCGAATTGGTTATGATGTTGCTGTAAGTTTTGGTGGTGCGATGGAGCGTACTGCTGAATGATTTATGGCAAAGTAATCAATGGTAGGGTAATAATTCCAGTGGTTTTTCGTTTACCTTCGCAACCAGATTTTTCCCTAGATTTTGTCATTGATACTGGATTTAATGACCATCTAGCTTTACCACCGCAGGCAGTCAGTGCAATGAATCTTCCCTTGTATTCTAGTACTGAAGCAAGGTTGGCTGATGGTAGTGAAGCTTTATTATCTATACATTTGGCAACAATTTTATGGGACGGTATAGAAAAATTAGTTCCAGTTTTAGCTGCTAGTTATAAACCTTTACTAGGAACTTCTCTGATGGCAGGATATCATCTAGAAATAGATTTTCAAGACAATGGTTTAGTTTCCCTAGAAAAACTCTAATCGATAAGTTCTTGTTTGTATTGGTTGAAGTTGTGTCCTTGGAGATTTTAATCGGAGAAGTCTAAAGCCATGTTCCACTTTACAAAGGTGAGCAAGTTTTACTAAACGCTCACCTCTGTAAATTCAAGAATAGTTTAGATATATTTCTAAGTTGAGGTAAAAAGGCTCAACGTTCGAGTAAAAAAGCTCATCGTTTGAGTAAAAAGGCTCAACGTTCGAGTAAAAAGGCTCAACGTTCGAGTAAAAAGGCTCRTCGTTTGAGTAAAAAGGCTCATCGTTCGAGTAAAAAGGCTCAACGTTCGAGTAAAAAGGCTCAWCGTTCGAGTAAAAAGGCTCAACGTTCGAGTAAAAAGGCTCATCGTTCGAGTAAAAAGGCTCAACGTTCGAGTAAAAAGGCTCATCGTCGAGGTAAAAAGGCTCAACGTCGAGGTAAAAAGGCTCAACGTTCGAGTTCAAAGGCTCAATGTTCAAGTTCAAAGGCTCAATGTTCAAGTTCAATGGCTCATCGTCGAGGTTCAAAGACGCGATGAATCGCCGTCTCTACAATAATTAGTCCTTCGTGAAGACGGCGATCGCTCGCGGCTCTTGTTCTAACCGAACAGTATTGTCTACCTAACGTTATTCCCCCGCAACCCAGGCACCATGAAACCCATAAGGCACCCGTTGAGGAATTATCACCCGCGCTACAGGTTCAGCCGTTACATCTTGAGCATTGACCACTACCAATTCTGAAGTATCTGAACCCTCATCGTGGACAAAAGTTATAAGCCAACCATCATCCTCAGCCGTTGCACCACGACGCGGCGCAAACACAGCTTCACCGCCGTAGCGCCCCTCTCCAAATTTATGTGTTTGGGACTGGCCACTGCTGAAGTCGTACTTAATGATACCTTCAAATAAAGGTAGGGGGCTGTTTGCCATTTTGTTACTGTAGCCATATCGGGTTTGTCGCCCCAATAAGTTTTCGTTGACGCGAGGGAATTCGGAAGCGACATCATCCAACATTTCTTCATACACTGTCCCCGTGCTGAGGTTAAATCGCCAGCGATGCAAACGAGGGATATTTGCGTCTGGGTCGGGTTGCGAATCAGCAAAACTCAAGACGGTGGTAGAACTCATGCGACAAGCAATCAGCACTACTTCATCTCCCTCTTCGTAAGCATTGAGAGTATGGAAGACGTAGCAAGCAGGACTTTCAAACCAACGGATATTACTGTTATCTCCGTGACGTGGTACGATGCCGAAGCGACTGGAGCGATCGCTCTCAAACATCATTACAGATTCTCCCCGTTGCGCTCTTGCGGGGTTAAAAGTTAGTGGCAAATCCATGAAAATCGTGTAGTTTTCAGTGATGGCGAAGTCATGCATCATCACCCCCATTGGCAGGTCAATTGGCACTGTCCGCAACAGTTCCCCTTGTGCTGAAACCACACTATATTGCAGGTACGGTGGCATGAAGGGAGAGTAGCCAAAAAAGATCATTTCCCCCGTAACCGGGTCTACCTTGGGATGAGCTGTGAAAGCGGAAACCAGCTTGCCATTGTAGGTATACTCGCCAATGGTATCTAACTCAGGAAGCTTGACAGCGTGAGGTTTACCCCCCTCGTTCAGCGCCAACATCTGACCAGCGTGCCATATTAAGGCGGTGTTGGCAGTATTTTTGTAGCCACCGTGGGGGTTATCCATTTGCGGTGGTTCTAAGAATCCACTCCAAATAGCCTTACCCGCTTCTCGTTCCTTTTTCCATCCCGTTGTCTGGACATAGCGGTTACGGTAAGTGGCTACACCGTCGCTAATTTGCACACCATGCAACATCCCATCCCCATCAAACCAGTGATATTGACCGATAGGTGTCCATTGAGGATTAGGGCCATTCCGTACAAACATCCCTGTTAGCTCAAAGGGTAATTCACCGATGACTGGCAATTTGTCGGTGGTGATTTCTTGATGAATTGGAGCAAAGTTGCGATCGAGATAGGGATTGACTGCTGTTGTTACCATTGTCTTGATTTATCTGTACATTTTGGTTTGCTATGATACCCCCATAGAATTTTTGAGGGTGTTCTGAAATTTTTGCAATCAGTCTACAAATTAACGCTTTTTCTCTAGCTGTCGAATTTGCAAGAAGTTCCATTCATCTTCCGATTATGCCCACTCTCCACTCCCCACTCCTCAGAATTGCTAGAGTGAAGTTAGTTACTTAACTAGTATTGACTGATCCTATAGATAGAAAAGATGACTCAACAAACTTCTAGAATTTGTATTCTTGGCGGAGGCTTTGGCGGTCTGTACACAGCCCTGCGCCTAAGCCAATTACCTTGGGAATCTACGCAAAAACCCGAAATTGTTCTGGTAGATCAAAGCGATCGCTTCCTATTCTCTCCTTTACTTTACGAATTACTCACTGACGAATTGCAAACCTGGGAAATTGCCCCACCTTTTGAAGAACTTTTACAAGGCACAGGGGTGCGTTTTTATCAAGGAGTTGTGTCTGGAATTGACATCGACCAGCAACGGGTAAATATACACGAAGGCCCAGAAATCTCTTACGACCGATTAGTTCTGGCGCTAGGAGGCGAGACACCGCTAGATTTAGTCCCTGGTGCAACAGCCTACGCCTACACATTCCGCACAATCTCTGATGCCTATCGTTTAGAAGAACGCCTGCGATTTTTAGAAGAATCGGATGCTGATAAAATTCGGGTAGCGATCGTTGGGGCTGGCTACAGTGGTGTAGAGTTAGCCTGTAAGTTAGCCGACAGATTAGGCGAAAGAGGACGCTTTCGGATAATTGAAATCGCTGACCAAATTTTGCGAACCTCTCCAGAATTTAACCGAGAAGCAGCAAAAAAAGCTTTAGAGACCCGTGGCGTATTTATTGATTTAGAAACCAAAGTCGAATCAATAGAGCAAAATGCCATTTCCCTAGAGTACAAAAACCAGTTAGACAAGATTCCCGTAGATTTGGTAATTTGGACTGTGGGAACTAAGGTTGCACCCGTAGTGAAATCTCTTTCTCTCAAGCAAAACCAGCGTGGTCAAATCACCACTACATCCAGTCTGCAAGTTCTCGATCATCCAGAAATCTTTGCCTTGGGAGATTTAGCAGACTGTCATGATGCTGAAGGACAGCAAGTCCCCGCTACTGCACAAGCGGCTTTCCAACAAGCTGACTATACTGCTTGGAATATCTGGGCAACTTTAACTAATCGCCCCCTCCTTCCCTTCCACTACCAACAGTTAGGGGAAATGATGGCACTAGGAATAGACAACGCCACTCTCACTGGTTTGGGAATTAAACTTGATGGGCCTTTAGCATACGTTGCTCGTCGTCTTGCCTATTTATATAGGCTACCAACCTTAGACCATCAGCTTAAAGTTGGTTTTAATTGGCTAGCCCGTCCCATCATAGAGACACTTTCTCGGTAACTTCAGGTTAGGCACTTGTACTGAGCGTTCGCGTAGCGTCTCGTAGAGAAGCCGAAGTATTGAGCATTGGTAAAAAACCAAGGCATTTAGGATGATTTGCTTTATTTTCGCCAACTTACTGAGTAGATGCTAGACTCTACCCACAGAAGCTCTCTAACAAGCCAAAATCTAAAATTCAACATTCAAAATTTTCAAACTTTGATGGAACAACCGAAAGTTATTTTTTTAGATGCTGTGGGTACACTCTTCGATGTCAAAGGTAGTGTGGGCGAAGTTTATAGTCAGATAGCCCAAGAATTTGGCGTTACAGTTTCAGCCGAAACATTAAATACAACCTTCATCCAAAGCTTTAAAGCAGCGCCGCCGCCGATATTTCTGGATGCAGAACTGCAAGATATTCCCCAGCGCGAGTTTGATTGGTGGCGGATAATTGCTCTGAACACTTTTGAAGCTGCTGGTGTTCTCAAGGAATTTTCTGACTTTTCGGCTTTTTTTAGCGAACTTTATATTCACTTTGGCACTGGCGAACCGTGGTTTGTCTATCCCGATGTTCTACCAGCTTTAATCAACTGGCGGCGGTTGGGAGTTACTTTAGGGGTGCTGTCCAATTTCGATTCTCGGATTTATTCAGTATTGCAAAGTTTGGGATTGAGAGAGTTTTTTACCTCCGTCACCATTGCTACCCAGGTACGTGCAGCTAAACCCGATCCTCAAATTTTTGCCATTGCCTTAGATAAACATAAATGTTCCCCAGAGGCGGCGTGGCATATCGGCGATAGCATTGTAGAAGACTATCATGCAGCTAAAGCAGCCGGACTCAGAGGCGTTTGGATTAACCGTGGTAAATGAGGGGATACATTAGCGATCGCATGCACAGCTATGAAAACATCTCTTCCGCTCGTTTTCATAGCCGTGGAATTCTTGACTCAATGATTCCACTTAGCGAAAATTGGTTTCTAAATTCATACTTCTAGGACTTACGCACTGTACAAATTAATCATGGTATGAATTCACGAAAATAGGTCGTTTCAGGCTTTGATTAATTATTCTTTGATGGTACATAAACTTAGCGGTGGAGGGCACAGCAGTGCTGTGCCCCTACGACATATCTGGTTTTTCAAAAAATACATATTTTGTATTTTGTATCAATGCGTAAGTCCTAAATTCGTAATTGAATTCTATAATGACGAATTACGTTAGCGAGTGTGTGAGTGTCATTATCAATATAGAGGTGAAATTGGAACCAACACCAGAGCAGTTAAAATCGCTCTACCAAAGATCAGTAAGAGTCACTGCACTACTGTTACCTATTAATTTAGTTCGCCTGGACTCTCGCACCAATCGAATAGTCATGCTAGTTGGAGACACAATACAAATAGAGATACTTCCAAGCGGAGAGGTACTAATCGAATGACAACACCAAATTATGAATCCTTGACAGAACAAGAATTACGCGATTACGTGCGACGAAATCCTCAAGATGAAGACGCATTCCAGCACTACTTGAACATTATTCGCTCTCGCCCTAGTGTGCTTTGTACCACCGATGAGGAGTTTGAAGCAGAATTGCAAAAGCGAATTAATTCTTCACCTCAACAAACTTAAGTCGCAGACTTCCTATTCTAGCGATTGCCTTATTCTTTCTTGGATCTCGGACTTCAGCTTTTCTAACTCGTCATCTTCTTCGTCTACCGGATAAAGTTCATGTCCGATTCCAAATTGACGTTCTGGCTCGTTAGCCTTCATTGTTGCTTCACTTATAGCAAATGCCTTTTCCCAAACTTCCCACTTATCTCTAGGTTCTTCGATTTTCTGTATTAGTGTTTTTGCGTTGGGTGGAGTCCAATTTATGGGGCTGCACAAAACTCGAACAATCTGGTTTTGAAAGTCATAGATAATATCAAACACCTTAAACTTTCGCCAGCTGCGACAAGAGTTAGATTTATCTGCCTCGTCTACTGGCAAAACGAGAGTTTCGCCAATTCGGGGGAGCCACCTGGCATTTGATAACTCAGCCACCATTTTGCTGGATGCATCAACACTCCAAACAATACGGAGCTTGAAATCTTGAGGATTAGGTGTCACAAAAGGTTTATTGCTTTTCATTGCTCTTATTTTCTGCAACGACTAGTCATCTCGCTTTCATACCGCTCAACATCAGAACGGCTCAATACTTTGTTGCCTTCCCGCTTGAGTATTTCTTGCCCTGCCTGTCCATAGCAATTTTTACCACTACTTCTATTAGATTCAGAGATATTGAAGTGAATTATCAACCCAAGAAATGGAAGGACAATAAAAAGCAACAGCCAAACGTCTTTGTTAACTTTGTAAATTTTTTCAATCAAAGGTTCTTTTTGAGGATTTGTCATGGTTTTGGAATAGGACTATACCTAGCAATCCCAAAATCAACTCGTCTTTAACCACTTGTTGAAAATTTTTCATAATTATGGAGACAATAAACCTCTCCAAGAGCGATCGCCTAATAAATTCTCCAGTCAAATGGCCACTCCCCACTCGCCCAGCAATTCCCAATGCCCAATGCGCCCCAACACTCGTATGATCAACATATCAGGAAAACATAACAGCCAGCTTTTTACCGCAAAACATGGGCAGTATTTGGGAAATCGATTTTTACTCCCGTCCGATTTTGGACGCTAATCAGAAAAAAATTTGGGAAGTCTTAGTCTGCGAAAGCCCCTTGGATATCGACACAAAAGCAGATTCTTTGTTTCGCTATGCTCAATATTGTCCCAGTACCCAGGTAAATTCGGGCTGGTTGCGGACAGCATTGCAGGAGGCTATTAACGAAGCTGGAAAAGCACCAATTAAAATCCGCTTTTTCCGCCGCCAAATGAACAATATGATTACTAAAGCTTGCCAAGACTTGAGCATTCCCGCCCAGCCTAGTCGCCGCACTTTGGTTCTCAACCAATGGTTAGAACAGCGCATGGAGGAAGTGTATCCTCAAGAACCGGGGTATCAAGGGGGGACTAATCCCTCAGTCCGCTTGGAAAAACCTTTGCCGCAACGTTTACCAGATGCTTTGGAAGGACAGCAGTGGGTATTTGTTACCTTAGATGCTGCGGATTTGGCAGAAATGCCGGAGTGGGAAATTGGCTTTGGTGAGGCTTTCCCTTTAGAGTTGGCGAAAGTTTCACCTGAAGCCCGTATTCCTGGTATTTTGATTTTCTCACCGAGAGCGTTGCCCTTGGCTGGCTGGATGTCTGGTTTGGAGTTGGCTTTCTTAAAATTTGATACCAGCGAAGAGGCGAGATTGCTTTTAGAAACTGGTGTAACTGAAAGCTGGATTGTGGCAAATATCAAGAAGCCTCAAATCTTAGCAGAAGCTAAAGGTTTTGAAGAAGCCAAGCAAAAAGCTAACGGAGTGCATTTTATTGGTGTACAGTCTGATCCCAAAGCAGAATCTTTTGCTGGTTTTTGGCTGTTGCAAGAGGTTAATCTTTGAAAATGGGCATGGGTCATTTTCAAAGGACTAATGACCAATGACTAATAACTAATGACTAGATCCGTCGAGAGATGGCAATGATTTGGGATAATTAACTGCGTCCATCAGCGTTGATCTGTGGTTCAAAATCGCAACTGCCGAAACACGCTGATGATTTTTGGATAGTTATCTGCGTCCATCAGTGGAAAGTCTGCTCGTCGGTTTTTGACGATCGCACTTTCTCTGACAACGTTGATATGCGGTTCAAAATCCACAATTCACTAAGGGTCATGGGTTCTGAAAACTTGTCACAAGATACACTAGCAGAACAGCTGCTGGAACTAGCTATAAAATCTGGAGCAGAAGCTGCTGAGGTGTATCAGTCGCGATCGCTTTCTCGTCCAGTGTTTTTTGAGGCAAACCGACTCAAACAGCTAGAAACCAGTCAATCTGAAGGCACAGCCCTACGGCTTTGGCGAAATGGGCGTCCGGGACTAACGGTGGCTTACGGTTCTGTTTTAGCCGAAGTAATGGTGGAAAAAGCTCTAGCCCTGAGTCAACTTAATCAACCGGAAACAGTAGAATTAGGCTCTAACTTTCAGCCCTCCTACCCAGATTTAGGGGAAAGTGTGCCCATAGAGGTTTTGGTAAATTGGGGCAAAGAAGCGATCGCACTTATCCGTGACGCCTATCCAGATGTTGTATGCAATGGTGACTGGGAATGTGATGTTGAAAACACTAGACTAGTCAATACCAAAGGTTTAGATTGTCACTATACTGACACTACCCTCAGTTGCTATCTATCAGCAGAATGGGTACGTGGCGATGATTTTTTGAATGTTTCCGATGGACAAACTAAACGGGGCAAACTCCACCCGGAAAGATTAGCTAATCAAATTTTACAGAGGTTAATTTGGGCCAGAGAAAATGTCTCACCCCCAACTGGTCGCGTCCCGGTTTTGTTCACTTCAAAAGCCGCCGATATGCTTTGGGGTACTGTGCAAGCAGCATTAAATGGCAAGCGAGTTTTAGAAGTAGCTTCCCCTTGGGCAGAACAGTTGGGTAAGGCAGTAGTTGCACCCAGCCTCACCGTCTACCAAGACCCAGAAGCGGGCCCTTATAGTTGTCCTTTTGATGATGAAGGAACTCCGACTCAATCTTTAGTATTTATTGAAAACGGAATTTTACAGCATTTTTATGGCGATCGCACCACCGGACGCCAACTCGGTATTGACAAAACTGGAAATGGTTTTCGCCCCGGCTTAGGCAGCTATCCCACCCCTGGTTTATTTAATTTTCTCATCCAGCCCGGTTCAGCATCGCTACCAGACTTGATTAAACAAATAGATGATGGCTTGATTGTGGATCAAATGCTGGGTGGTGACGGCAGTATTTCTGGAGATTTTTCAATCAATGTTGATTTAGGCTACCGCGTGCAAAATGGTTACGTAATTGGGCGTGTTAAGGATACGATGGTTGCAGGTAATGTCTACACAGCCCTAAAACAATTGGTTACACTCGGCAACGATGCTGATTGGAATGGTTCTTGTTATACTCCATCTCTGATAGTAGAAGGGCTATCCACCACGGGGAGAAGTAATTAAACTGGGGATTGGGCATGGTGCATAGAAAGTGGAGTTCAAAGACTGATTCACGAGTATTAAAGACTCATCTCCAATTCCCAATGCCCAATGCCCAATTCCCGATGCCCAATGCCCAAAACCTAATGCCCTAATCCCCAAAAATTATGTCTCTTCTTGGTATGAATCAGCACTTTCGTACCTTGTGGCAGCCTAGAAAAGGTTTAGCGATCGCTGAAGCTTGTGTGATTGGTCTAGTTGCTGCCCTATCTGCGGTGTTTCTGAAGGTGGGATCGGGATGGCTGGGGACATGGCGAGTCCATAGTACCCACATTTTCCCAGCATGGCTAGCACTACCAGTAATTGGTCTGACCCTGGGGTTTGTGGCTGGCTTGTTGGTGGAAAGGTTAGCACCAGAAGCTTCTGGTAGCGGTATTCCGCAGGTTAAAGCCACTCTAGCCAATGTGCCTGTAAGATTATCTTGGCGGGTAGCGGGTGTGAAGTTACTCAGTGCCATCATTGCCATCGGTTCAGGTCTGACTCTGGGACGACAAGGCCCCACTGTCCAAGTGGGGGCAGGTTTGGCAGCAGGAATGAGTCGTTGGGTTCCCACTTCTCCAGATCATCGACGGCAAATGATTGCAGCTGGTGCGGGTGCGGGTTTGGCTGCTGCTTTTAATGCCCCGATCGCAGGTGTGTTATTTATCGTTGAAGAGTTACTCCAAGATTTATCAGGGCTGACTCTCGGAACTGCCATTATCGCTTCCTTTATTGGTGGGGTAATATCCCGACTTTTAGGTGGTGGCTCTCTTGACCTGAATCTGGAATTGACGCAATCCTCCAGCCAATTCTCCATCCCCGAAATTCCCTTTTTCGTCTTATTGGGTATTTTGGCAGGGTTGCTGGGTGCATTGTTTAATCGCGGCTTAATATTTAGTATTAAATTTTATCGAAGATTACATATCAGCTTACCGTTGCAGGTGGCTTTGGCTGGATTTATCTCTGGTATTGTCGTGGCAATGCTCCCCGCATCCTTTCGTGATAATACGGGATTACGGGAGTCTTTAATTACTGGAGGGGCACATCCTACCGTAGCAGCGATCGCCTTTGCGGCCCAGTTCATCCTCACACTCATCGCATTTGGTTCCGGGGCGCCGGGGGGATTATTCGCTCCCAGTCTGATTTTGGGTTCTTGTTTAGGACACATCATCGGTGTGGGCGAATTGTATATCACCGGAGTTGGTTCTCCTACTACCTATGCCCTAGCGGGGATGGGTGGATTTTTTAGCGCCGTTTCCAAAGTGCCAATCACAGCAATTGTGATTGTGTTTGAGATGACTACAGATTTCAATCTGGTGCTACCTTTGATGATTGTTTCTGTAGCAGCTTATCTGGTTGCGGATAAGGTAGTGCCTGGTTCCCTTTATGAGAAACTTTTGGAGTTAAAAGGTATTACTCTGACCAAAGAAGTTGCTATGGAAGGAGCATTAACCAACTTAACTGCAAAAGATGTAATGCAAGAACGGGTAGAAACTCTAGATGCAGAGATGAGCTTGGAAGAAGCAATGCAGTCCTTTGCTCGTTCCCATCATCGCGGTTTCCCTGTGGTAGAAGATAGCAAGTTAGTGGGGATTGTGACGCAATCAGATTTGCTGAAAATCCGCGAGAGTACAAACCACGCACTTCGCGATCGCAACCTAGCCGATATTTTCTTAAAAGAAATTATGACACCTGTCCCAATGACAGTAACACCGATTCACACTCTGGGTAATGTGTTGTATTTACTCGACCGCTATCAAATCAGTCGCTTACCCGTTGTAGATGGACGGAAACTGATCGGGATTATTACCCGTGCAGATATTATTCGGGCGGAAGCAGATCATCTCAATTGTGACAACAGGACTCCTAAACTGCGACCAGAACCTTCATACATAGTTTACCAAACGCGATCGCCCAGTATTGGCAGAGGTAGATTATTAGTGCCCGTAGCGAATCCCGAAACAGCAGGTATTTTGTTACTTATGGCAGCAGCTATTGCCCGCGATCGCCATTATGAAATAGATTGCGTGCAAGTGATGCTCATACCCCGCCACACTTCCCCATCGGAAACCCAGGTAAGAACGGCAAAAAGTCGCCGCTTGCTACGACAGGCGGAAGTCTTAGCAAAAAAATGGCAAATTCCCTTACACACGCAGATTCGAGTTACCCACGACGTAGCCCAGACAATTTTGGAGACAATCAACGAACAACACATCGACCTAATCTTAATGGGATGGAAAGGTAACACATCTACCCCTGGTAGGATTTTTGGTACTGTTGTAGATACCGTAATTCGCCAAGCCACCTGCGAAGTAGTCTTAGTCAAATTAGGCAAAATCCCCCAATCCCCAACCCCCACTCCCAATTTCAAGCGCTGGTTAGTCCCAATCGCTGGTGGCCCCAATTCCCGGCTGGCGATTCAATTGCTCCCGGCTTTAATTACATTGGGAAATGAACCGCAAATTCGCCTGACACAAGTGTTTAAGCCATCTGAACTGAAGCCAGATATGTCAGTTCTAGAACAAGCCATCCGCCATTTAATGCGGCGTCGCAAATTGTCCAGTACTGTAGTTGCTCTCCCAGTCCAGGCTGATTCAGTTGCAGAGGGCGTGATTAACCTAGTGGAAACCGAAGGTTACGATGTTGTCGTTTTGGGTGCTTCGCGCGAGGGATTGTTGCAACAGGCGATTCAAGGTAATATTCCAGAAGCGATCGCCTCTGGTGTAGAAAGTACAGTGATTTTAGTTAGGGGTGCAATTAACAACTAAATAAAAATTTTGTTCGTAGTGAGTGATTTATCACTCTATATAATGTTTTGAACTACTAGAGCCGCCTTACTACTAGCTTTGATTTAATTATTTATTTTACTAGCGATAAAATATACCAATAATTAGAGAAACAATTATTGGTATTAGAATTGGAATAGCAACTATAAGTCCCCACTTTCCAAACTTAATTTCCTCACCCTCAGATTTTAAAAACGCAATCCAACCTACAACTCCCATCAAAATCCAAATACACCCAAAGGCAAGAAATATCACAAACACTGAATCTTCCATTGGTCAAAAATTAAATTTATCCAAAAAACATTTCCTTTAATTATAACTAAAGTCCACTAACTAGCTTTGCTAAACTTGTACGAAACTGGCTAAAATCAAAAGCTTCAATAGTTTTTTGTTGCAAGTATTCTGGTTGGTAAACTACTGGGTTAGAACAATCACCTTGGAGAATTTTAATTAGATTATCGGCAATTTCCTCTACATTATCAGGGTCAACCAGACATCCCAACTTCCCATCAGCCAAAGGGTCTGTAGAACCATCTTGATTACCCGCCAACACAGGTTTACCGCAAGCTAAAGCTTCTAAATAAACAATACCAAATCCTTCTCCCTTACTAGGCAAAGCAAAAACATCGCAGAGATTGTAATAGGCACACAATTCTTCATCTGGTACAAACCCTGCAATAGTGACACAACCTTGTAGGTTTAAGCTGGTAACTAAAGCATTAATTCGAGGTAAATCATCCCCTTTACCTGCAAGAATAAAGTGAACATTAGGGACACGCAAGCGGATTTTAACTAACGCATGAAGTATTTGGTCATAACCCTTGTATTTTGCCATACTTCCCATCCGCGTTACTGTTAGAATTACAGGCTGTTCATCTTTTAAGTTATATCGTTTAAGTAAGTAAGTAGGTTTAGGATTTATTGTAAATTTACTGGCATCAAAGGTATTAGGTAAAAGGACTATTTTCTCTGAGTCAATACTTTTATCTTCGAGCAAACGCTGGCGAGTGTAATTGCTAACACTAATGATCTTATCTGCTTTGTGTAATGCTAATTTTGTCGCATTATTTTCAATATCCCAAACTTCTAAGCCATGAGCAACTACCCAGTAAGGAATCCCAGTGAGAAGTTTTAGAATATAACAAGCAACTGCATAGTTAACATGAGTTGATATGAGTACAGTAGGACGTTGAAGAATCGCCAAAACAATTATTTTTGTAGCAAATAAAATAGTTTGCAATAATCTTGGCAAATTTCCAAAATAATGAAATCTTGTTGAAGTTAAAAATTGCAAGTTTTGCGACTGTTTTAAATTTTGCTTGTCATACTTGAGAAACACATCATAATCAGCTTCAGGATATACATCTTGTAAAGCTTTAAGTAAAAATGTTGAGTAAACTTGAATACCTCCCTTAAAATCAAAGATATTCGGAAATATTAGGTAAAAATGATGTTTATCAATCTTAGATTTTTTGAACATTGTAAATAACTTCAGGTTTTGATTGCATGACTAAATCTTTTCGAGAATTAATAGCGGCTGCCAGAAAATAAAACTCAATAGTTGTAAAAGTATAGTCTTCAGCAAAAAAGTCTGGCATTTGAGACGCTAAAAACATCATAATTGGAATGATAGTCAGAGGATTAGCATACTTAACATAAAATCCTATTCTTACTAAAAAATTTGTAAATAACAATAATCCAATAACTCCTTGTTCTACTAAGACATTTAAAAATATATTATGTGCATGATAACCTTTAACTCCAAAAACTCTCACTCCTATATGTTCTGCAAAAGCTCCTATACCTATACCAGTAATCGGTCTTTTAATAGTTTCAATAATAGCTGCTTGCCAAAGCGCAAACCGCGATAAAGCTGTTCCTACAGGACTAGGAAGCACTATTTCGCTTGGACTTGTTAAAAATAAATTTATTAAAGGAAATATTTTACTATCTCCTAAACCAATTCTATATGTAGATACTGGTATGGATATAATGCATAAAAACCAGATGCTCATAATCAAAAGCATTTTTCTAATACTAATAATTTTATATACCAATAAAAGAAACATTCCAAAAATCAAAACTAGCCAAGCATTTCTACTGGCAGATAAAGCTAGGGAAACAAGAAAAAGAAATTCGCTTATATATAGTTCAATTTTAGAGATATTATTATATTTTTCTAAAATTAGACTTAAACATAATCCAATGGCGACTATTACCCCAAACTGATTAGGATTCTGCATAATTGAACCAATCTGAGGATAATAACTTGGAAATTTTAATAATTCAAAAATCCAATGATTGGGAAATAAAGCTTCTAAGAAACCAAAAGCCGCAATTATTTGTAGTAAATATAATATACAACGATAATAAAATGTTAAAGATGATGTTTTTAGATTTCTAAAAGTGAGAACTAAAAAAGCAAAAAATAATATAAAGTAAGTAGAATATTTTATACTATAAGTAATAGCAGTATTGGGAAACTGGCTCATTAAAGAGGACACCCACATCCATAAATACATTAGGCTTATAGATATCAAAATGATTTTATGCTTTTTTAAAATTTCTGGTATGTATCTTGTAGATAAACTAATTATCCCAAAGCTAAATGCAGTAAGTAATAGATAATGAATACCAATATTTATTCCCGGAAATTTAATTCGCCCTAGAAGCGAAGAAAATAGAATGAGCAGGAAAAATATATTAATCATAACTTTTTAGTTTGGTGTATTTTTTGGCAGCAGAAAAATATACTCAAACCACACTCGCAGGTTGAATGAGATATTTTGATATTTTTTTCAATCTAAATTCCTGATTATGTAAAGAATATTATCATAAAACAGTCCTCACCAATATCAAACTAAATATTCTGGGGTGGAATGCGAAAAAGTGGCAACCTATCCCGAATCTGCCCTATCAGCACTTTTCAATTAGTCATTTGCCAAACCTTGAGAATGTTTTCACCACTTCCACCGCCAGCAATAGTTTGTCCATCGGGGCTGATGGCAACGGCATAAATATATCCAGAACCCGTCTCTAAAGTGCGGATTTCTTTTCCCGTTACTGGATTCCAAAGTTTGATTGTTTTGTCACTGCTGCCACTTACAAGGGTGACACTATTTGCATTTATACTTGACAAAAAAGCGACAGAATTAACCTTATCATTATGTCCCTTTAACGTGTGAATTAACTTTCCTGTTTTCAGATTCCACAATTTAATTGTCTTGTCCTTACTACCACCCGCAAGGGTAATGCCATCGGGAGCAAAAGCTACAGAAAGAATCGACTCTGCATTTCCCTCCAAAGTGCGGCTTAACTTTCCGGTCTCCAGATTCCACAATTTAATTGTCTTGTCCCAGCTACCACTGGCAAGGGTTTTGCCATCAGGACTGAAAACTACAGATGGAACACCATTAGTATGTCCCTCCAAGGTGCGGATTAATTTTCCAGTCTCCAGATTCCACAGCTTGATTGTCTTGTCCTTACTAGCACTACCACTGGCAAGGGTTTTGCCATCAGGACTGAAAGCGACGGAAGTTACTCCGTCGCTATGTCCTTGCAAGGTGCGGATTAACTTTCCAGTCTCCAGATTCCACAGCTTGATTGTCTTGTCTGCACTACCACTAGCAAGACTTTTGCTATCAGGACTGAAGGCTACAGTCCAAATCCAATTAGAATGTCCTTCTATAGTGCGGATTTCTTCTCCACTTACCAGATTCCACAGCTTGATTGTCTTATCATCACTAGCACTACCAAGAGTTGTGCCATCAGGACTGAAAGCTACGGAATTCACATCGCTGGAATGCCCCTTGAAGGGTTTGGGTAGAAAAGAATTTTCCGAGACGTTTTTTTGAGGGGGCTGAATCGGCTGAGAAATAGGTTCAGAAAATTCGCTGACTGGATTGGGGCGAGACTGGAAATACCAAACTCCCCCAAATCCCAACACCAAAATGCTAGAACCTAACATCAGTTTACTTTTCAGCTTGTTATTTGGTTTTGGTGAAACTGGCCCCTTGTTTGCTGGGGTGGCTGTAAATGTTGGTGTAAGTATAGTTGGGGGAACTGATGACAACGGTGGTAGCTGAGGTGTCAAATCAGCGATAACTTCATCAGCCGATTGGTAACGCTTTTGGATGTCTAGTTGCAACAGCTTATCCAAAACTTCACCCAATTCTATAGACACAAAAACCCCATCCCTACCTGGAGTGGTCAAATATTGCCGCCAAGACGAAACCCAACCATAACCCTGCTGTATCCACAGTTGAGATGGGCGAACGCCTGTCAGCAGATGAAAACAAGTCGCCCCCAGACTGAATAAATCACTGGCTGGATAAGCTTTTCCATCTTGCATTTGTTCAAGTGCAGTGTAACCATGTGAGCCAATAACAGTGCCCATTTTAGTCTGCACTGTTGCCGTCAGCTGCTTGGAAGCTCCAAAATCAATTAGCACTAATCGCCCGTCGCTTTGACGGCGAATAATATTTTGTGGTTTGATATCCCGGTGAATCACTCCCCGTACATGGATAAACTTCAGCACAGGTAATAAATCTAGCAAAAATTCGCGAATCTCCCTTTCGCTATAGCTTCCGCGAGTCTCCCATTCCTTAAGCAAGTTTTGCCCATCAATAAACTGCTGTACCAAAAATAAATAGTTATTTTGCTCAAAATAAGCCAATAAAGTTGGAATTTGCGGATGTTCTGCGAGTTCTTGTAGTCGGCTCGCTTCTTGTTTAAATAGCTCAGTGGCTTTGGTTAGTGGCCCAGTTCCCTGAAGTTTTGGTGCGAATTGCTTAACAACACAGCATTCATTCAGTTTGTGTACATCTTTTGCCAGATAGGTTCTACCAAATCCGCCCTCATCTGACAATACCTGAGTGGGACGATAGCGACCTCCCAGTAGGGGTATCAGTTCCGCTTTACAACTGTGGCAATAGTTGTTTTTATCAGGATTTAGGGGTTTTTGGCAATCGGGATTCACACAACAGAGCATACTGGGAATCCATTTCAATTGGAGTATATATTCATCTTAAGTCATGCAGTATAATCTCTCTTGTTAGTAAATATCACTGAGATACCATACAAGTCCCCAATTCCCTTACTCCATAAGGTATTGAACAATTTAGATAACTTGGAAAAAGTTGTGATTTAGCTATGCCTTTTGAGGGATTGACTGGCGTCAATTTAACCTATCCATTATGTATTTATTTTCGATTTATTAGTGCGGCAGCATCTAGCTCAGTTTGGCAAAAATATCTCGGCAAAAATCCGAAAAGTAGTAATTTCAGTTTGTAGCTCAGTATATACTTACCAAATTGAGGTTTACTAGTAGAGACGCGATTAATCGCGTCTCTACAAAATTCACAAATCAGAATAGTTAAACAATAAAGACGCTAAGTTTTAGTCTAGTCTAGGGACTTCCAAGAAATAAATTATCCAATCTTGTAGGGTGGGCATCTTGCCCGCCTTTGGTTACTAGGGCGGGCGAGACGCCCACCCCACAATAAATAGTTGGATATTTTTTTATTTGGAAGTCCCCTACAGAAGAAGTCAAATTTATTTGCTGCGGTAAAAACAGTAAACCTGAAATTAAATTCATTCATCACCTAAATACAAAAATGTCAGCAAAATTAGGAGCGTGATTATGCTATTAGAAAACAATAACTATCGTCGCAAATTCAATAACATTTTAATTTGTGGCTTGAGTAGTAGTTTGTTAATCACAAGTAATGTGCTGCCTATCAGTGCTTTAGGAAAACCTGAAATTTCTCAAGGCTTCATAATTGCTAAATCACCAGATGAGAGACAACCAGAAGCAGTAAAGAAAGGAATTGAACAAATTCCTGCTTCTCAAGCGTCAATAGCTCCAAAACGGAAGACATCTGTTGAGTCACCAATACAAACTCGTCGGATATCGTCTAACACAGAAAATTCTCAGGGAAGTTCCAACGCTTCAAATTCTCGCTCTACTTCTAGAGCATCTGCACGTAGGGCTTCTAACTCAAACTCTAATCGTTCCAATAGTGGCTCTGCATCTCGAACTTCTGGAGGTAGAACTGCTAATTCAAACGCAAATCGTTCTAATGCTGGGTCTGGGAGAGTTCGCAAGCCAAGTTCTAATGTAGCTACAGCTAATAACCAAAATCTCAACAATTCAGCGCTTTCTTCGTCGGCGACACCTACTTACAAAGAGATTAACTTTGTAGATGTTGCATTGGGTATTCTGAGTAAGGATGACTTTCAATCTCAAGGTAGATATTTTCATTTCTATGAGTTTGAAGGCAGAGAAAATCAATTAGTGCAAATTAGGCTGATTGGCAGTAATGATACACGCAGAACAAATAATTTGAGTTTAAATCCTTTGTTGTTTCTGCACGATCCTGATAATAATATCATCGTCAAAAAAGGCACTTTGGATAAAAACAGTGGTGGCGATGATGCATTCATTTTTGCGCGACTACCTGTAAGCGGCACTTACAAGATTGCAGTTACTAGCCAAGATCCCGGCGAGATTGGTCGCTATAGTTTGGCTCTCAGGAATGACAGAGCTAGTTATACCTTAGATGAATCAGGTCAACTAACTGCTAAAAGCTCAACCTTGAAACAAAATGGCGGCGCTTATAATATTTCCAATTTTCAAGGTAAAAAGAATCAGCTTGTTAGTATTCGGGTAGATAGTGTTGATGAAGAGTTTTCTCCTTACATAGCCTTGCTAAATTCTCAAGGGCAGACGATCGCTATAGATAAAGACAAAGACAATAATGGTGTATATACTGCTTTAATTGACCGAGCTAGGTTGCCTGAAGATGATACATACTATATAGTTGTCACTTCCAAGAATCCACAGGAACGCGGTAAATACAGATTGACTATTTTTTAAATTGGGCATTGGGCATGGGGCATTGGGAGTGCCGAGTTAAGAGTTATTATTCTCCCTTATCTCCCCACTCCCTACTCCCTTCTGGGAATTTACCACAGACTGTAAAGCATACATTGCGGCGTACTTTCTACCGAAGCGTAGCAATTCTTTGTGCGTTCCTTGCTCTAAAATCTGTCCGTCTTCGATGTAGAAAATTAAATCGGCTTGTTCAACGGCTCTGAGGTTGTGAGAAACTAAAAAGGTGGTGCATTCTTGAGTCAAGCGATCCAGTGCTTCATTGACAGCGCGTTCGTTTTCGTTGTCTAAGCCAGTGGTAGGCTCATCCAAAATTGCGTAGGCAAAGCCCGTCATAGACATCACAGTTTGACGAATGGCAGCACGAGCAATGGAAATTCTCTGCCGTTGTCCTCCCGAAAGTGTTGCCCCTCTCTCACCCAAAATAGTCTCGTAACCTTCAGGTAAGTCCATGATAAAATCGTGGGCATTTGCTAGACGCGCAGCTTGTTCAATTGCTTGGTCAGATGCCCCCAAACAGCCGTAGGCAATATTATCTCTGACGCTTGCAGCAAACAGAATTGTATCTTGTAAAACCACGCTAATTTGCTGGCGGATAGATTGCAGCTTGTATTGGCGCAGGTCGTGACCATCAACTAATATTCGCCCTTCTAATGGGTCATAAAGGCGCAACAGCAAACTTACTAAGGTGGATTTACCGCCACCGGATGGCCCCACCAAGGCAACATGTTGACCAGGCTGCACCTCAAAGTTGATATTGTGTAAAATTCTCTTGGTTGGTTCGTAGGCAAAAGTGACATTTTCAAAGCGCACACCTCCTAGTAAAGGCGGTGCATCCATTGCTCCCCGCGAATCGCGGATTTCGGGTACGGCATCCAGCACATCGAGGATACGCTCACCGGAAGCAGTAGCTTTAGCGATTTGCCCGGTGTACTTGGCAAGTTGCCGCATCGGCTTAAAAGCAATCCTGAGATAGTTGACAAATACGAGCAAATCCCCAGGTGTGATTGCCTGTGCTAACACCAGCTGCACACCCCGCCATAACACCAAGGCAGTGGCAATTCCTACCAGCAATTCCACCATCCGCTCTAAACCGGCTGCCAGTTTTTGCGCCTTGGCACTTTCTTTTAAGCTTTGGCGATTATGACCGGAAAAAGTACTCTCCAGCATATCTTGCAGAGAGAGGGCTTGAACAACTTTGATTGCCCCGATGGATTCGGCTGCCGTTGCAGCCATTGCACCTTCGCGTTGACGTTGCGATCGCACTACTTGTCGGATGCGTTTTGTCAAGCGCATGGTGAAGAAAATAAATAAGGGAAACACCGCGACGGCAATCAGCGCTAGTTCCCAATGCAGCCAGAACATGACAAAAATCATGCCGACTAGGGTGAGGGAATGGGCAATTAGGGGTAATACTGCCATTACCGTCACTTCCCGCAGTCGTTCAATATCGGAGGTAACGCGGGTAATTAAGTCGCCAGTCTTGGCTTTGTGGTGAAATGATAAAGAGAGGCTTTGGAGATGACTGTAAAGGTCAGAGCGAACCTGAGTTAACACATTACTAGCTGCCAATGCCATGCCCACCACACTGAAGTAAGCAGCAGTAGCGCGAAGTAAAGCGATCGCTACTAACCCCAACGTCAAGCCTGTTAATAGGGCAAACGGGCTAAGTTCTGCAAGTAAAGGAATCCCCAAAGACTGAGGCCGAAAACCAGGCACAAGGATGTAGTCAAAAATGAACTTTAGCGGCCAGGGTTCCAATAGGTGCAAGAAAATCTCAGCCATCAGCGCCACAAAAGAGACAATTAGTAGCCCCTTTTGTTTGCCCAATTGGGGCGAAAACCTCTGCAAAATCCGCACAATTCCTGGTAAAGCAGCCCTCAAACTTTTGGGATCTCGATGCGCCATATCATACCAATTCTCCAAAACCTTACGAATTACGAATTATTTTGGCTTTGAGTATAGCGATCGCTAATGTAGTAGTTTAATTTTCTTTCGAGAGCGATCGCAATTTTCTCCAGCCACAGGGGATTTTGCCCAAAGGTGAGACGACTTAGCAACGGCTTCAAAAATCCCTGATGGCGACGATGTCCCATCCGCTTATAGCGCTTCTTGAAATATTTGTCATTCAAGGTTAAATGCCACTTTTCACTGAAGTGTTCTAAACTAGCAATTTCCCAAGCGTTGCTCCAGCGCAACATAAAAAACGCCAGTTCTGGCAATTCAAACTTCAGTCCTGGTAGATATGTAACTACCGAGGAAGGTTCACAGTAAAATGTACCTCCAGCCTCAGCCACCATCAGACAAAAATCGATGTGTTCTCGCGTACTGAGCAATTTCTCGTCTAACAGCCCGATTCGTCCAAAAATTTCAGTGCGAACTAACATACAGTGAAACTCGGCAAACTCGCATTGTTGGCGATAAAGTTGATCCCGTATCTCAGCAACTTTCCGATTCACAAAGTAATGTTTTTCATGCACCCGTCGCTTGACTCCAGTCTCCTCTGATTCCACAACAATATGAGCTTCCCCACCGGCTAGATGTACTGTTTCTCCCAAGGGTTTGCCAATGCAAGTAAGCGGACAAACTACAGTTGCTTTTGTTTCTTTGGCGCATTCAAGTAAAGAGTTTAGCCAACCTGGACTGACAACTACATCGTTGTCAACAAAGACTAAATACTCGCTATCAACTCGTTGTAAACCGAGGTTACGGGCTTGGTTGGGTGAAAGGTAGTGTTCTTTGCGGATTAATTGAAATCCTTTTTCTTCGGCTTGTTGTTGGAGGTAGCGCTGGATATGTTTAGGTGAACCGCCATCTACATAAATTAAAGTGAAAGGTAGTTGAGTGTGTTCGTAAATGCTTTCTAGTGATTCGCGGGTGTAACTAAATCGTTCACGCTGGGAAACAACTATGGTGACTTGTGGTTTGTTCATGGTTAAAATTTAGAGTTCCTGCGTACTGCTGTAATTTTTATAAGTGGATGCAACAAAGTTTGACCTCTCTCCAAACCTCTCTTCTAAAAGGCTACGGTGTATACACAAGTGCTATTTGCAAGGGTTTCAAGCCTTATAGACCCAATAAATTGTGATTACAAGTCCTCAATCAAGGGCACAGCACTGCTGTGCCCCTACGATAGATGTGGTTTTTGAATCATTCATGTTTGGTGTTTCCTGTCAATGCGTAATACGATTTCACGAAAACCTTGATACAGATAGATTTCTCGTAGGGGCACGGCAGTGCCGTGCCCTGAGCAACTTGTGTAGACACCGTAGCTTCTAAAAGGAGAGGGCCTTTGAATCTTGCTCCCCTTTGGGGGTTAGGTCTGTATTGCACTCAACTGAGAACCGCTATAAAGATGCAGGTCGATACAATAAAGGTGCAGGTCGATGCAACAAAGAAAGGTGCAAGTCGATAGAACAAAGGTGTAATTCAATGCAACAAAGATGCAGGTCAATGCAACAAAGATGCAGGTCATTGTTGAGAAGGGACTACACGAGAGATATTTTGCCTAATAAAACTGCATCAGATATCCCTAAGACTCGTTGGTAAACATTTATCCAGTTTTGATATTCTACTGATGGGGCAAGCTGTTGAGTTACTTTTGTCTTAGCTGATGCACCCAACTTTTGCCGCAGTTGTGGTTGAGTTGCCAAATATCGGAGTGCAGCAGTTAATTCCTCTGTACTGCCGGGGTTGACTAGCAAACCGTCTACACCATCTTCTATGATTTCTGCGATCGCATCTACACGAGTGCCAATTATTGCTCGACTCGCTAGCATCGCTTCCAACAGAGTATTTGGGCAACCATCATGCAATGAGGGAATTGCAAAAATATCCAGATGCGGCAGATAAGCTAAAGCTTCTTGACGACTGGTAATTCCAGTGATGCGGAGGCGATGACCAATTTCACTTTGCTGTATTTGTTGCTGCCAATATTCTCGTTCTTTCTCAACAAAATCACCTATTAATAATAGTGTTAAATCTAACTCTTTACCCAATTGGGCACAGGCATCGAGGAGAAATTCAATTCCCTTCTTGTCTCGGAATCTACCCGATGAACCGACAACAATACCAGGCAATTCGTTAACTAGAGATGGCGTGGGGAGTTGTTCAAAGTTGATGGGTGCAATAGAATTCCAGAAAGCTGATGATTTTAACTTCACACTTGGAGTAATAACACTAGCTCTTTTGAGCAATTCACGGCTGACAAATGTCACCCAAGTGGAATTTTCTAAAATCCATGCTATCTGAGCATGATTCTTAGGATTAAAAATATGTTTGTGCAAGTCGCTACCGCGAACGCTATTGATTACCGGAATGTCATTTTCTTTAGCTAAAAGTGTGGTTACATAACCTGTTTCATTCATGAAAAAGGCGTGAAACAAGTCAAAACTATATTTTTGATGCAGACATTTGAGTTGAAAGTAAACATCACTAAAAAAATCTTGAATTTCGGTGAGATTATTCCGAACGGCTGACTTAATGCGATGCACAGATACACCGTCTTGAAGGATTGTTGTGCAACTTGCTCGCCTGCGACTTCCATCAGTAACTAGGCGCTGTTTAGAACGAAAAACTGCAACGTGAACTTCATACCCACTGTTAATTAATATCTGGGCAATCCGATGTACTGACTCACCAACCCCGCCAATATCGGGTGGATATTCGAGTGTGGTAATGCAAACTTTGCTTTTATCCATGATTATATTTTGATATGAATTTATCGAAACAGAATAAAGGCGTCAGTCGCCAGAATGGGCTAAACCTTAGCTATCCGCTAACAGAATTAATTTTGAACGAAATTCCCCACTCCCTACTCACTTTTTCAAACTAAGCAATTTTTTGCTTTACTCCTAAACTTTTTAAGAGGGTTGCAGTTTTTTCAACTCCGGTGAAATCAACGCTAATTTTATTAGGCTGTTCTTTCAGGTAATGGATAATTTTTATAGCAAAGTAATCAGCTTGCAACTCATGAGGATTAATAAGTTTGACGATTCCCAAATCAGTTAATTTTTCCGCTCTAATGGTTTGTTCTCGATCTTGGTTGCCTGTAAAGGGAAGAATCATAGCTCGTACACCTGTGGTTAAAACATTCATTGTGGTGTTATAGCCAGACATATTTATCGAAAGTTCTGCTTTTTTCATATAGTTTAGTAAATAAGGAGTATAGCGGCGAATGTAGATATTTTTTCTATTTTTTGCCATTGCTTGCAGTTCCTTAAATTTTGAATCTGGTATGAATGGCCCAGTAAAAACCTGGATATTGTGCGGCAATCTGTTCTCCAATAAATATGCTGTTTGCACTACGCAATCAAGTAATTCATGACCGAATCTGCCACCTCCCACGCTGACTAAAATCAAGGGCTTATCTGACTGAATAATTTCTCTATCTTCGTCGGTGAAAATAGGATTACTCGGCGGCTGTTGTACGACATATCCTGTGTAATATACTTTACATTTGAGATCACTAACTCTAGAAAAGGTTTCTTCTAATGGGACAAAATTAGGGTCGCCATGAATCAGCAACATATCAAAGTATTGGTTAATTAAGTTGCAGACTTTTTCTTCGTGTTTTGCTTGCTTATCTGGTTTGGTAACTACAATATCTCGTAAACTAGAAACAACTTTTGTTAAACTCTTATTTGACTTTGCCAATTTTAGTAAAGGAATTAATTCAAAAGAAAAGCGTCTTCTGCCAAAAGGAAATAATTCAATGATTAAAATATCAGGTTGGAATTGGTTAAAAATTTCCAAAAGTCTATTTTTTCTGATTTCTTTGGCTTCACTTAGGCTAAAGGCATCATCTACAACTTGCAGTTCTGCAAATTCGGCGTCAGTTTTAATCGCGGGCAGGTTGATGAGTTCGACACCAGCAGGAATTTCAAATCCTTGAATTATTTCACCACCATTGATAAAACAAATTTGGAAGTCTTCGGTTAAACCGCGCACAATTTCTCTGCTGCGAACCAGATGCCCCATACCCAAAATATGCTGGCAGTAAAACATAAGACGTTTCATGACAATTTTACCTCTGTAATATCATTTTGGATTTTAGATTTTAGATTTTTAATTGTCAAATAATTATTAGTAATGATTTGGAGTATTCCATCTGTTGCAATTATTGTTATAATTTTGCATTAAACAAACAAGACAAAAGTTAAAAATCAGAATAAACAATTATTCAGTATTTTTTACTTAAAGAATTTTGGCAATCATCGCTAAATCCGATAATTGTTTCGGGAACTGGTAGCAAAATGGAATCATGCTCTTTTTTTTTGCTAGTAAGGTGGAAATATATTGGCTAATTTTGGACAATCCATTCAGATTAATTGCCGGAAGGTAAATCTGCGGAGTCTGTAGTTGTTGCAACAGCGATCGCAGTAATATATCTGGAGTCAGATCATTTGGATGAATAACTGCCAAAACCCCCAACCTTGCCAAGTGTTCTGCACGAATGCACTGTTCTTGCGATGGCTTAATTCTGGGTACTACTACTGCTGGTTTACCCACTGAGAGAATCTCGCAAGTTGTGTTGTAGCCCCCCATTGCTACTACGGCATCTGCTGCGGCGATATAACTCATCAAATCATCGGTAAACTCACCCATCTGCACATGGGGATATGCTGATGCTTTTTGTTTTAGTGCGGCTTGCTGTTCTGGAGGCATTTCCGGGCCACATATAATTAAACTTCGCAGTTTATGGGAAGCTGGCAGCAATGCCAAACTCGATAAATAGGTGTCAATTAAGCTGTAACCATCTTCGCCACCACCTGGCGTAACTAAAATGAGTTCTTCTTCTGGGTTTAATCGCAACTCAGTGCGGATAAAATTTGGATTTTTATGCCCTAGTTGTTTGCGAATGTAACCACAAAACTGTACCTTCTGGGCAAGCATTGGTGGGAATTGATATTCTTGGCGGATGTCGAAAATTTCTGGAGTGCCAACCACCAGCACGCGATCGTAAAATTTTTGTATGGCTTCGTAGTAACCGTGCTTTTGCCATTCTGGGATTGTTATATCTGGATGATCCAAAATGTCACGCAGTAGAAGAATCAGGGGAGTTTCCGGCAATTTTGCTTTGAGATATTCGACGGCTGCTTTTAATTCATTATTGATACCATAAGGCTTTTTGTCTACCAGAAATACATCCGGTTTAAAATTAGCGATCGCAGATAAAATTAACTCTGAGCGCAATTTCACTGTTTCATCGATTTCTGTCCCTAGATACTTGGCAAATATTTCACCTGATGTTCCCCGATTTAGGCAGGGTAACTTAATATAATCGAGTCTTTTCGGGAGACGAAAGCTGTGCAGCATCGGCGAACCAGAAACGACCAGAATCGAGAGTTCTGAAATCGAATCAAGTAAGTGAGTGCAGATTGCCAGCATTCTGCGAATATTACCGAGACCGAAGCCATCGTGGGAATATACCATCAGTCTCATGGCTAAATGTCCCTCAATTATTCAGTGAATGGATGCCTTACTAATTAAGTACTTTCCCAATCTTCTATGAGTCTTTTATGAAACTTCTATGAGAAAACTCTCATGATATTTTTACCAAGAAGAATTCAGAACTCATCTCATGTCCGCTTGATTACTTATTGAACCCAAAGAACCCCACCGCTATAATCCCCTCCACGCTTGCCTACTGGCGTGTCAAGGCTAAAATCGTGCATTAAATGTAGGTTGGGTTGAGGAACGAAACCCAACATTAATCTAAGTGTTGGTTTTCATGCTTTGATACAATATTTTAGCCTTACATCGCAGTAGGGTGTGTTACCGCCTCAGCGTAACGCACCCCACCAAATTAAAACTAATGTAGAGCAGGTTTTTTGATTTATATATGCACGGTAGACCCGTTGGCGCAGCTTCTCGCAGAGAAGGGCATGGTGATTTTATTTTCCGAGTGTTTCCGGAAGCGAATGAAAATTTCAGTAATAGTAAAAGTTAAAGCATGGAGAATTCAAGACTACTGGTTCAAAAAATGCCAATGTTATTAATTTTAGCTATAAATATTGCTAATACTTCCCAGGCTATGTTCAAACTCAAAAGCTAGGTTATGACGCACCTATACTTTTGTTCTACTGCAAAATCTATCAAATTGTGGCGCTGGGTGTTTGGCAATGATTAGCCAATACTCGACTATACACTCAAACTTTCACACTTTGCGTAACTTAGCACAGATAACTCCAACAGGAGCATTTCTCCAAGTTTTTGCAGAGTTAGATCAAACTTGGGGATACAAAGTATTACCAGTTAGAAAAGTTTTTAGTAATCTGGACTCATATTATAACCCGTGAATAGCTCATTGTCAAGTAATTCGTTATGTAGTTGTCTGGAGAGTTAAAGGCGATCGCACATTGATTTGTGATCGAGTTATAGGTCTAAAGTTTGAAGCTAGCTTTCAAGGATATGTCCTACTTTTACCCTACATATAGAAAACTTGAATGCCTCCAAGGGCAAAAAACTCTCCTCGTGTCGCTAATGGCAGACATTGTGGCATTACCAAAAATTACTCAAACAAATAATTATGACTTCGTTGCTAATCAGCTTCCTGATTTTGGAAATTTGATGTATTGCTTTAACAGCGTAGCGCTCTAGACCGAGGTATTATTATTAAGCAAGGTACTCATGATTAACTAATTAAAATTAGTATTTTTTTACCACTATGTAGCCTAAATGATACGTACTTCCAATCTCAGCTTTATAAATATACTAGATATTAATACACATAGTAATTACTGCTAAATCACGTCAATATTTTTCTCCATTACTTAATTTTATCTTTATTACTTATTTATATAATTTTCTACAGACCTCGCATTTATATTTTTTTAGTGAAAGTATCGGCTCATAGATATTTTACTTTACTTAGTTGAGGATGATTTTAACTATCTATCATCATTAACCAAAAATATATTTTAAACTAGTTTATGTATAATTGCTGGCTAATCATCATGAAATATTTATGATGATTAGCCAGCAATTTAATTTAGATAGTCTGAAGCTGTAGCTCATGTAAGTCAAGAGTTACAAAGCTAATAAGTAGTATTGTCTAATTGAACTTATTGAAAAAAATGTGTTCAAGACTATAACCACAAACGTTTTTTATTCTCTATATTCTATTCTTTACGGAAGTTATTTATCATCGTGTTTAATGGTAATATTTTCTAGGACTCGACAATAATAAAGGTTTTAAATTGATATTGGGTGAGGGGTGTTACCCCTCAAAAATTAGCCAGGAGGGACAAAAGTAAAAGTTGCACAATCCGCAAGTAAGTGTCGGAATATATTCAGTAAATTGAGCTTATAAATCTGCTAAGTTAGTAGATGACATTATCGACAAAAAATAGTATAAATACGAATGGCGTTGTTAATGTGCAAAGATAAATAAAATTTCTTTCTATCCTGAAAAAATATGAAAACTTGCCGGAAAACGCTTAATGAGCCAGTAATAAGAAATACAAGCGCGTGAACAGAGAAAATTTATTGAATTAGGAGTTGAGAAAGTTTAAGAGGAAAAAACTGCATCTACCAAGAGCCACGCCAAGACTTTTGTCCTACCAGTCAGATGACAAGACAAAAGATAAATTTTTACCTTTCACTTACTAACTAGTAAAAGCTACAGTTTCCTCCATTCATCGGATGGAATCTGGATAATTAGGATTGAGCAGCCAAAAAACTTGATTAAAAACTTGATTGCTTTTAATCAAAGGTCAGTTCATGGAATAAATCATCAGGTCAAATGCAGTCGAAACCTCAAGCCAAGGGGACAGTTCAGCAATGAATCTATATAATTTGTATCCCTACTACAAGCTAGCTCTTGCCAAAACTAGTTTTCTAGGGGAGTTATCAGCCAAAATCACTAAAACTCTCCTCAACAGCACCAAGGTAAAGCTCAAACAGCAGAGAAGTTTCAGCCTGAAACTTTAGCGCTCAACGTTGCGGGAGCCAATCAGAGTTTGGGAAAGTTATGTCCGCGCCTGTTGATTGATGGATTTTTATCTTTCATAAACATCTAACACCGTCGGATTGCTGATAATTTCCCACAAGCGATTCAACAGTTGCAAAAAGGCTAGTACCACAAGGCGGAATTAAAAATTAAAAATTAAAAATGAATACAGCGTAAGTGTTTTATTCATTTGGAATGGGTGGTTTATTTCCGCCGACCTGTACTAGTGCAGTTTGTACACCTCAATTGAAACACCAACAATCGCAGAAATTGAACTAGTTTACTTCATCCAAGATAACTAAACACTATGATGAATCAAGACATTGCTGGTATTAGTAGTAACTTAGATACGACAGTAAAGGCTCAACAATTTGACAAAGTAGTTGAAGCAATTCTTGCTGGAAAGTATTCCTGGGCGTGTGTTTTAATGCTACGTTTTGCTGGTTATAATCCTCTTCATTACATTCCATACCGCACCTACAATCGGTTGCTCAAAGAAAACTCTCAAGCCAACAGGACAAAACACCAGCAAAGTGAAAATCTAAAAATGCTGAAACATGCTAATGATTCAAGGTCTGATAGTAATGTGTCATCAAGCTGCTTAAGCAAAATTAAAGACCTAGCTTATCTGGAAGTAGTTGGAAAACAAAAAAAAGAAATCCGTAGTGGTAGTTTAGACCAGAGGTTGGGGCAGAAAATTAACGAACATCAATCAAGAAAATCGTCATTAAAATCCGAAAAAACTCAAGACGTTCCCTTGAAATGTGGATTCAATTAAAAAATGTTTTGAATCAATAGATTCTGCCTTAAAGCTGATCGAGTCTCTGAGAGCCTGCTATGCTAATTTGAACTTTATAGTATGGCAGGTTTTCTATAGCACTCATTAATTTGATAATTTTTTGCAAAAATCTGCCAAAATGGCAAATATATACTGACAGTATTGGTAAACTAATAACAACTACAAGTTAAATCAAAATAGAGGTGATTGACAAACAAGTTAATTTTAAAAAATAAAATCAATCATTAGTTCTGACTATGAAATAAATCAAACTGATTACAAAAGTAGTCAGTATTTCATGGAGTAAATAACTCCTACACCAAAATCGATGATCTAACCGTTGCTAACGGTGGTTCTATTTTTGAGGAAGTCTGAGCAAAGAGAACTTGGAGAGGTGGATTCCCCCAAACCAATTTTTACACAGCTTTCGCCGACTGCAGACGGTGAGAGTAATGCTGATAAAACTTCCTATCCTGTGGTTGGTGTTGCTTTAGTTAATAAAGCAAACGCTTAACATCAATACCAGAACGGAAATAGAAAAGTTACGGTGAAATCGTTGTTGTTGGCTGGTAGAACTAGTAGCTCATACGCTTCTCTTTCGACTATTGTAATCCTAGTCCTCCCAACCTGGATTATCTCTAGTTTCTAAATTTTCAATTTATATAGTAACTACTGGAAGTTAAAAACTTGAATAACTTCCAGTTTTTTATGTGTAAATAAAAGTAGGGTGAGCAATTTGCTCACCCTACTTTTTGTGGAGAATAGTTAATCCAAAAATAAATTAAACTTTGGCTAATTCTGGGGTAGGACGTTTGCTGTTGCGAATTGCTGTAATAGCCTCAGCATAATCTTTAGCGTTAAATACAGCTGAACCGGCGACGACTGCATTGGCTCCCGCTTCCAAAACTTGCCAGGTATTATTTGCCTTCAGTCCCCCATCCACTTCAATCCAGGGGTCAAGACCGCGTTCATCACACATTTGACGCAGCTTGCGGATTTTGGGTAATACACCAGGGATAAAGCTTTGACCACCAAAACCAGGGTTGACGCTCATAATTAGTACTAAATCGCACAAATCTAGAACGTATTCAATTAGCTCTAGAGGGGTACCAGGATTAAGTACAACTCCAGCTTTCTTACCAAGCTCTTTAATTTGTCCAAGGGTGCGGTGCAGATGTGGAGAAGCATTATGTTCGCAGTGTACGGAGATAATATCAGCACCCGCTTTAGCGAATCCTTCTACATACTTTTCTGGCTCCACAATCATCAAGTGGACATCCAGGGGCTTGGTTGTAACCGGACGAATCGCCTCCACAATCAGAGGGCCTATCGTAATATTAGGTACAAAGCGACCGTCCATTACATCAACATGAATCCAATCTGCTCCGGCTGCGTCTACGGCGCGAATTTCGTCACCAAGACGACTAAAATCGGCTGATAGGATAGATGGAGAAATTACAATGGGCTTTTGAGATAGGTTTTGGGTCATGGCTAGTGGGTTTTTAAGCGTCCTCGTCTGTAAGCATTGTAACAAAACATTGAGCAAGACTCATAACTTTGATCCCAGTCTTTTTGCAGGAATAGAGAGCAGAGGGAGAATAATAACTCCTAACTCTTGACCAATGACTAATCACAAATGACTAATGATAAATAACAAATGACTAAAAAACTAACCTGGATAATTTGGGGATTAAGTGCTTCTTGTCTGAGTGCGCCGGTAATTGCTTCAGCTTTAGAATCTGCACTAGGAACTAACGGTATTGATGCTCTGAAGCTACACCAAGCTCCTTATAATTTAATCGGTCGTAAGATTGCTATTGGTCAAGTGGAAATTGGCCGACCGGGAATGTTTGGCTGGGATAAAGCGGTGTCTAAAAATCGTGCTATATCTTTAGCGGCAGTATTTTTACGTAATGGCCCAGCTAAGTCTAATAGCGGTGTTGACCCCCATGCCTACAATGTGGCTGGTGTAATGGTGAGTAAAGACAAAGCTTTACCGGGAGTTGCTCCGGGAGCGCGATTGTATTCATCGGCGGTGGGTTCTACTAAAAACATGGGTCAGCCAGAAGAGTGCTTATCGGCACAGCACATAGCGCTACAAAATAGTGGTGATGTCCGTGCCATTAACTTTAGCTTTGGTGAACCTCTGAGCCGCGATCCTAGACCAGAGGCTACTTTAGACGGTAATGCTTTACTAACTTTATGTGTTGACTGGTCTAGTCGCGTTCATGATGTTTTGTATGCGATCGCAGGCAACCAGGGTAAAGGTGGTATTCCCATTCCTACAGATAATTTTAACGGAATGAACGTGGCTTTTTCATCCCGTAGATCGGGAGTTTTTAACAAAGTAGACGTGGCTAATCTGGCGGGTGCTAGTCAAGGAGTGAGTGGAAGGCTAGCTGGAAGAGAATTTAATCTTGGTGGGCGTCGCGCTATCAGTTTAGTTGCTCCTGGAAATAACATTCCTTTGCTCAATCCAGATGGCAAATTGAACAAGGTTACAGGTACCAGTTTTGCCGCGCCTCAAGTTACGGCTACTGTTGCTCTATTACAAGAATTTGCTGACCGACAGATGCGGACAAAACAACCCCATTGGAGCACTGATTCTCGACATCATCAGGTGATGAAAGCTGTATTGCTGAATTCCGCAGACAAAATTCTAGATAGTGGTGATGGCTTGCGCTTGGGAATGACCCGGACGCTAATTGATAAACAAAATCAAAACTGGCTGGATTCTGATGCTTATAAAGATTCAAAGATTCCCTTAGATGCTCAAATGGGAGCGGGTCATTTAAATGTATTTCGTGCTTATCAGCAATTTAGTTCTGGTCAATGGCAGCCATCAGCTTCTGTACCAGCTATTGGTTGGGATTATCGCACAGTCGATGTTGGAGCATCTGTTGACTATATATTAGCAAAACCCTTAAAGCAGGGAAGTTTTGTTGCTGTCACCCTGAGTTGGGATCGATTGGTAGAACTCAACGATAAAAATAAAAACCAGCAATATGATGTGGGCGAAAATTTTCGCGATCGCGGCTTAAATAATCTCGACCTATACTTAGTAAAAGCTGATGCTCAAAATTCAGATGCTGGTGCTATTTGCTCCTCAATCAGCCAAATCGATAGTGTAGAACATATTTTCTGCCCCGTTGCTGCTGCTGGCAATTACAAAATCCGTGTCCAGTTTCGTCAAAAGATCAATGAAGCGACTCAACCTTATAGTTTAGCTTGGTGGAGTGTACCTATTAACTGAAATAGGAGTGCACAAATGTCATCTGTCTGAAATTACAGCGTTTTATTATCTATCTAAACCACAATCGCCTCTAGGGACGCATAGCGCCCCTAGAAAATTTCTATATTTCTCAGAAATATTATTTTATTTTGATCTATAAAAACGCCAGAACATTAGTTATTTTGTGATTACGTAGTCTATAATACGTTTACTGATAAATAGCATAATTCCTAAAAATCGGAATTTTTCATAATTTGTCTGCACAGCCGCCTCAATTAAGAATTAGCAACCTTCACATTCTCTGAACTATTAACTTGCTGTTACAGAAACTGTAACAGTGCTATTTTTCTATTGGAGCAAATGCAATAGTTAGTCATTGACACAGTCTCTGCGTCAACTCTGAGCACAGATCGGGAATCTTTGGCAAGCGAGGTAGCAGAATGAATCGGCAGAAATTTAGTGATGCAAAAGAAAACTTCCTGCAAAGACGTTACGGTGTTAGCCTAGGCAGACGTTATGCTCTGGCGGCTGCAAGTGTTGTTCTATTTAGTGTACTAGGGTGTTCTCAAGTAGATAATAATAAAAGTGCCCTTGCCCAATCTAGTTTACCTCAGACAGAAACTCCATTGCAAAAAAAAACAGTCAACACTGATACAAAAATAGTTGAGTCTAGCAATAAGTTTGGCTTCAAACTATTTTCAGAAGTTCTGAAAAATGATCAGGGTGAAAATAATGTTTTTATCTCACCTTCAAGTGTTGCGATCGCTCTTGCCATGACCTACAACGGTGCTAGCGGTTCAACTCAACAAGCAATGGCAAAAACCCTGGAATTACAGGGGATGAATCTACCAGAAATCAACTCTGCTTACGCGGCGGCATTAAAGCAGCTTTTAGACAATTCTGATCCGAAAGTGCAACTAAATATTGCTAACTCACTTTGGGCAAATCAAGATGTTAGCTTTGCACCAGAATTTCTCAAGAGAACCCAGGATTTCTATCAAGCTAAGGTCAGCAATTTAAACTTCAAAGATGCCGCCGCATCTAATACTATCAATAACTGGATAAAAGAAAATACTAATGGCAAAATTAATAAAATAATTGAAACAATTGAACCAAATCAGGTGTTGTTTCTGATGAATGCTATATATTTTAAAGGAAATTGGAGTAATGAATTTGACAAAAGTCAAACCGCTCAATACCCTTTTTACATCACACCTGGTAGACGGAAACAACACCCAATGATGTCACAGGAAGGGGACTATAAATATTATGAAAGCGAACAATTTCAGGCAGTTAGTTTACCTTACGGCAAAGATGGTAAACTCAGTTTTTATATCTTCCTACCTAAACAAAACTCTAACCTCAAAGGCTTCTATCAAAACTTGAATGTTGATAACTGGGAAAAATGGATGACTCAGTTCAACAAACAAAAAGGCTTTATTCGCCTACCCCGCTTCAAAACAGATTATGAAGTTACACTCAATGACGCCTTGAAAAGTTTAGGCATGGAAGAGGCTTTCAGTAACAAAGCTAATTTTTCTGGCATGGGTAAAAATTTTGCCATTAGCCAAGTTAAACATAAAACTTTTGTCGAAGTGAACGAAGAAGGCACGGAAGCGGCTGCGGCTACTTCAGTGGGAATAGTAGCAACATCTTTGAGACAAGAACCAGAGCCATTCCGAATGATTGTTGATCGTCCCTTCTTCTGTACCATTAGGGATAATCAAACGGGAAGTATTTTATTTATGGGTTCCATCATTGAACCACAATGAGGAGGCAGGAAACCTCCTACCTCCTTAAGGTAATGTCGCTTCCGAAATACTTAGAGTGTTTTTGGGGTCAGATTTCGAGGATTCATTTGCTGCAACAGATGCAGTTATTTCACCAGTGGCGCTATTGTTTGTTTCGCTACCAGGACGCAAGGCACTTAAAGCAGTCTTGATTACAACTGCTGTGGGTACTGCCACAATGACACCCAGCAGTCCACCAATTCTTGCCCCTGTTAAAACTGAAATTAAAATCCAAACTGGATTTAAACCAGTAAAGCTGCCTAAAATTCGGGGGGCAATTAAGTTTTCGAGAATTTGTTGTACAATCACTGCTGCTATCAAAACTCTCACACCCATTGAGAAATCTTGCAGCGCTACCAATAGTGTAGTTAAGGCGATGCCCACAGAACCACCAAAGGGAACGAGAGCCATCAGACCAATAGTTAGTCCGAATAGTAGACCAAATGGTACTTTCAGCCACAAAAAGGTAGGAATGAGGGCTGATGCCATGCAGGTAGATAAAATCAACTGGGTGATAAAGAAATTTTGAAAGCTTAAGCGGACTGTTTTAGAGAAAGGATCGCGAAATTTATTCGGTAGCCATTCCACTAAACTTTGCCAGAGTTCACCTCCATGCTGTAAAAGATAGAAAGTCAAAACCATCGTTAAGAGAATATCTAGCAGACTAGTGAATGTAAGCACAGCCAGATTTAAAACTTGTCCAGCGATCGCTTGCAATTGTCCCTTGACGCGATCGTTGATTTGCACTACAAGAGCATCGAGGTTAATCGGTAAGCCAAAAGTCTCAGCTTTTTCGTTTAATATCATTAACTGAGAGCGTCCAGAATCGATCAACTCTGGCAAACGAGCCACCAGTTGTTGCGCTTGGGTAAGGGCTAGGGGAAAAAGTGTCACACCCAACGCCAATAAAATCGATAAAGCCAAGAGAAATACTAGGATAGCAACTTGCTCTCGCTTGGCACCATGATGCTCCATCCAACTCACGGGGTAGTTGAGTAGAAATGCTAGCACTGAGGCTCCGACTAAAATGACTATGAGAGAATGGAAATAACTAAAAAATAGCGAAAGTGCCCAACCATTGAGAACTAGCAACGGAATGAATAACGCGATCGCCACGATTCGCGCTATTGGAGTGAATGTTTGCCACCAGTCGAGTAGCTTGCGTGTCTGCATTTTGAACTGATTGCGGGATAGAACTAAATTAAATCTTTCTTTACAGTTTATTATCTCTAACTATATGAGTCTTATTCATCCTTCTAGTTTAGGAGTTAGACTAGCCCCAATGGAGAATTTTAAATCGAGAGAGAATGGGGAGTGGGGAATGGGGAGCAGGGGAGCAGAGGAGCAGGGGAGCAGGGGAGCAGGGGAGCAGGGGGAGAATAAGCAATGCCCAATGCCCAATGCCTCATACCCCATGCCCAAAACACAATTGCTTTTATATTTAGTTCCGATTATCGGCTTTTTTCCATCCTTGTGGACTCTCTATCGGGGACAGGGTAGTCGGGAACAACTTGCTATTAGTCGTCTGTCTATTACTTTGGCACTTACTTGGCTGTTGGGATATCTATTATTATCTACCGGAGCAGCAACTTCAGATTTTTTTCCGCTACGTCTTTTTATCCTGAATAGCTTTCTCACATCGGGTTATTTTTTAGTGAGTGTCTGGTTGATTTTGCGCCTGATGCAAGGCAAATCTGGGCGTTTACCAGGATTTAGTACTTTAGCAGAACGAGTACTTGGCAAGTATTTATCTTAATTTTTTCGGGTGATAATTTCTCGGTGTTTTTACTTATTTCCTAAAAATTTACGATTGATTTATCCATATATCTAGTCAAATCCAGTTTATTATTGCCATACTTCAGTAAAACATCTCTAGATTGGCCCAAAAGAAGGAAAAATGCTGCTATAAGTGTTGTGGTTGACACTACATTAAAAAAGTTAGCACTGATAATTAAGAGTTAGCTATTATGGGTTGATTTGTTTGGATGTTTTTAGTCTGCAAATTTACCGAATTTGATTAGTGAGTAAGTGTGAGGAAGTCTGTGACCATTCAAAGAAGTTCGGCGGAAGAAAACCAGTCGGGAAAAGCCTCAAAGTCCAGTAAAAAAATTCCCCAGAACTCGAAATCAGGACGTTGGCTCTGGTTTTGGGTAGGGATGAGTGGAATTGCAATGGTGTCAGCAACAGCAGGGGCGCTTTTGGCAGTGTCTTTAACCAGTACACCTTTGCAACAAGCCCAGCTAAGTCCAAAGGATGAAGCGGTCTTTGATAGCGATCGCATTTCTGGTGGTGTGCTGCGATTTTCAGAATTAACTCGCCCCGTGAATCTTTTGGTTATGGGCATGAGCGTACTTCCACCGGATGTCCAAAACCCTCCTGAAGAAACTAAAAACCTCAAATACCTACCCCAAGTAAACTCCTTTGATGGTCTTTCTGATGTGATGCTCTTGGTCAAATTTGATCCAGAGACGAAAAAAATAGTTATGCTCTCCATTCCCAGAGATACCCGTACAGAAATAGAGGGGTATGGAGTGAAAAAAATTAATTCCGCCAATGTTGAAGGTGGGCCAGCTTTAACTGCTAAAACCGTCAGTAATCTCTTGGGTGGGGCAGGAATTGATCGCTATGTGCGAATTAACGTTCTGGGAGTTGCCAAGCTGATTGATGCTTTAGGTGGCGTGAATGTCTACGTTCCCAAAGACATGAAGTACCAAGATGATTCTCAGCATTTGTACATCAATTTGAAGGCGGGTAAGCAGCATCTTAACGGCGAGCAGACACTCCAATTGCTGCGGTTTCGTCATGACGAACTCGGTGATATTGGTCGGATTCAGCGTCAGCAAATGGTTATGCGGGCTTTGATGGATCAAACACTCAACCCAGCTACTGTTGCTCAATTACCTAAAGTTCTGGATGTAGTGAAAGACCACATCGATACCAATTTGACGGTTGAAGAGTTAGTGGCACTATTGGGTTTTGGGGTGCGGACAAATCGCTCTAATATGCAAATGTTAATGCTGCCAGGTCGCTTTAGCGAGAAAGGCGAGTATGATGCTAGCTATTGGTTGCCAAGCAAAAATGCTATTGCGAAACTGATGGCTCAACACTTTGGTTTGGAGTCAGAACAGGAACAACTGGCGACTGCAAGTGAGCCAGGTTCTTTGCGTGTAGCAATTCAAGATAGTACAGGTGGCGATCGCTCTAACCTTCAACCGTTAATTAGAGCCTTGGAAAAATCTGGATATCGCAATATCTATGTGGCCAAGGCATGGGGTGAACCTCTAGAGGTAACTCACATTGTCGCCCAACAAGGAGATGGTGACAGTGCCGAATCAATTCGCAACACTTTAGGATTTGGTGAAGTGCGCGTGGAAAGTACTGGCAACCTTGGCTCAGATATCAGTATCCAAGTGGGCCAGGATTGGTTACAACAAAAATCTATTTTGGAGAAGTCGCTGACACCCTAGTACAGTACGGCGGAAATAAAACACTTACGCTGTATTCATTTTTAATTGTTAATTTTTAATTTTTAATTCCGCCTTGCGGTACTAGAGGGTGCATCTGCTGATCCTGAATTTACTACCTGGCTCAGTTCTTGGAGTTTAGCTTCTACCACACCGTTGGTTAATAATTCTTCTGCTTTAGCCAAACCCTTTGACATATCTGGACAGATACCACTCCGCCATAGATAAAAACCGCCATTCCACAAGGCTGTTTGCATTAGTTCACTTGGTTTACCTGTCAAAACCTCCTGAATATTTGCCACCAGTTCTTCAGTAGTTCCAAGGGGTACGTTCTTGGTAGTAAAGCCGTAATCACGCGGTACGAGGTGCAATCGCTCTACCTCTTGGGATGCTACAGATGAAGATAAGCTGATAATTGCAGTGCGATCGCGCGGTAAATCACAACTGCCTTCCAATCCTTTCACTAATGTAAATTTAGTTACTCCCCGCAGCCCCAGAGCTATCCGAAACATCCCTTCTGTGGGCGGATGGACAAACCCAGCAATTACGTGAGCTTCCCCAGCATAAGGACACCAAATTAACTCCATTGTCGCCAAGGGCGGACGTTTGCCAAGTTGGTCGCGGTACTCCCAAATACTTGTAGTTAAGGGAAAATGCTGAGGTAGATAGATAAAGCCAATTCCCGTTTGCTCAAATACTTGCTGAGTTTTTGCTAGGGGTAGGTTAGTCCAATCGACTCCTAAACCCTGCCAAATATCTATTAGAGGTAAGCCGTATTTAGTTGGTAAGCGATCGCCTCCGTGCATTACCACTGGTTGTCCCACTGCGGCGAGTAGTAAAGCTGTTACCGGACTAATTGGTGCTGTGCGTGTTCTGCCATCATAAGGTATGCCAAGTGCGATCGCTGGCCGCTCAGAGGCTATTGGTTGCAGTTTTGGCCCCAACTCATCATAAGCATCCAACATTCCGGCTAACTCTTCCCCTGTGGGCCGCTTGATTCGATGAGCAATCAAAAACGCTCCAATTTGGGCTGGCGTAGCTTCACCCAGCAACATCATTTTAGTAGCGGTGGCTGCTTCAATACGAGTTAAATTCTCGCTTGTGTGACTTCCGCTTCCTACTTTTTGCAGTAATTCCCGAAATACATTGCTCATTAGTCATTAGTCATTAGTCATTTGTCATTTGTCATTTGTCATTGGTCATTGGTCATTTGTCATTGGTCATTTGTCATTGGTCATTTGTCATTGGTAAGCTTGAATTACGTAGCTTGCTTCTCGCCTTTTCTACGTTCGCGCAGCGTGTCGTAGACAGACGCTACGCGAATGGCGAGAATTACGAATTACGAATTACGAATTAGTAATTATTCAGTCATTGGTCAATTTTCAAATAAGGTTTTTACTACACAATATATACAGTGAAGTTGACTAGGTTATCCTGACCAAATCGCAATGAATCGCCATTTAAAAGGCGATATTGCATACCAGGGGTTAGAGAGGTGTTGTTTAAATAAATACCATTTGTACTCATGTCAACAATCATGTATGAATTTTGCGACCAGTCCCAATCGACTCGCGCATGACGACGAGAGACTATTCCTTCACTGGGAATGCCGGTCAAGTCTATTTCTGGCGGCGCTATTCCTGGACTTTGACTGCGGCGACCAATATAACCTCCTTCCCCAATGAGGTTAAATTCTCTTCCAGTGCTATGAATCAGCTTTAAGACTGGCGCTCTTTGGGGTGGGGGAGTGTAAACAGGCGGTGTTGGTTGATAAGAAACCCGTGGCTGATAGACTGTTGAATAATCAACAGGAGGTTGTTGGGGAACTTGGTAGTTAGGTTGCTCTGTTGCTGGCCGCTGATACTGAACAGGCGGTTGTTGACTGGGTTGTTGTTGATTGGGCTGTGGTTGAATAGGTGGTTGTGGTGTAGGAGAAACTACATTACCCACAGGAGTGGAACACCAGGGACAAACCTTAGCATTGTTAGGCAGGGCGCGGTTAAAATATTCGCAACTGGGATTAGGGCACCGATTTGCAGGCATAGGAATTTATATCATCAGGCATAGGTTGTAAAGCTACAAGACCTACTTTACTAAGTAAACACTGACCCTGACGAGTAGTTAGCATCTGGGCAAATGTAGAACCACCAGGCAGGCGGTTGCTGTCTTTAGGGTACACTACAAAAATAGGGTATCCGAGAGGGTAGCTTTGGAAAGTTGTGACATCAACATAATAATCATCATGCTGGCATAAGTCATCTGAGGGATTAATTGAGCGGCGATCGCGCCGTTGAAACAGAGGTTGAATGGCTGACTTTTTGCCATCTGCGATCGCTAGCGGATAGCCAGTACACTGACTCGAAGTTTTACTGATAATGCCAAAGCTGATAATACCAGTGGTTCGCCCGTCTAAAGTCTCACTGCGTATTAGGTTTTGGGTTTTTGTTGTATCAAGCTTAGTAACTTTTGCTGCAAATAAAGCTTCGTCTTGAGGGGCATTTTTGAGAACTATTTCTTGAAATTTACTGATTGCTTCCGGTTCAGTTGGGGCGAAAGGTTTCACAGGCAGATTTGGAAGTTTGGAGCTAATTTGCTGCCAATTGGTAATTTTACCTGTGTAAATTTGACGCAATTGCTCAAGATTTATTTGCCCACCAAGAGCATTCGCAAGATTTGAGTCTCTCTTATTAAATGCTACAAAAACAAGCAAGCCATCATAAGCTACTGGTTTTTTAGCAAGTTTATCTGTAATGTTGTTTACCAAACTAGTAATTGCAAAATCTTTTTTACTTGTTTGGACTTCTTCGATGCTTTTTATCGGATTATTTACATTTGGTGACAACACAGATTCATAGTTAAATGTTGCTGTTGCATCTGGCTTTGGACTGGTTAATAAATCTCTGAAACGACTGTTGTCTACTGGTTGGGTTAAAATATAGCTCCATGTGCTGTCTTTTTCTCCTGTGTAAGTAAATTGTCCAGAAGGAACGTTGGAAACTTCTGAGAAATTCCGCACAAGTCTAGACCATTGTATATATTGATTAGGACTATCTGTTTTTCTGCCCAAAAACCAATACAAAATTCCCCCACCAAGTAGTAATAAAGTCAGAATTACTAGCAAAAGTAAGGGCATTGGGAAACGCTTTTCTATTACTTGAGAAGATGTAGAACGCACTGAAGTTTTGCCCCGATCTTCTTTAGGAAGTTCCAGCAATGCTTGGCGAGCCGCTTCCGCACTCTCGAAAGGACTTTCCAGCCCAATTAGTCGATAAATAAACTGCTTTAAATGGCTATCGGTATCTGGCCATTGTTGATTATCTCTAGGATCGAGAGGCTGGTTGGATAAAAAATTAGTTGTCCGTCCTGTCCATAAATAAAAGGCTAGCAATCCTAATGATTCTAAATCTTGCTCAGGTCTGGCGGGAGCAGGTTGAGGAATAATGGGTGGAATAAATAAGTTTTCCCAGATAGCTAAATCACAAAAATATATAGAAAACTTTTGATTATTTTCTACTTTAATTAAAGTACTATCTAAATTGATATTTCCGTGAGTGATACCCAGTTGGGTTTGATTTGAGGGAAAACGCAGCTTTTGGGTGTGGAGAAACTGGAGAGTTTGTAAACTTTGATTAAGTACCTCACGCACATCAGGAGATGTCATTGCTCCCTTTTCTATGAGATACTTACCTAAAGTTTGGGATGATTCTATACCCTGAGTAATAAGATAGCATCGTTCGCCTTTTTCATCTGCGATCGCTTCTTTCGTTTCCACAAGACGGAAGTTTTGAATTCGACTATCGGCTAAACTTACCCCACCCACCCGTTTAAAAGTCTCTTTGCGCTTCAAAGTCTCGTTTTCATTAAAAGAACGATTGGGTAGCAGATATTCTTTGATGATTACAGGTTGTTTATCCTTGAGTTGGATACCTGAGTATAAGCGGCCTAAACCCCGCACACCTGCAAAACTAACTATTTGATAAGTCCCCTGATTTCCTTTAATCTCAGCCTCCTGCGGTAAAGTTGCTGGAAAACCACATTCCAAGCAAAACTTAGCGCCCTTGATTTGCTGTGCCGTTTGGAAGGGGCGATCGCAATTTAAGGGAGAATTGTACGAGCAGGGGTATTCTTGATAAAAAGATTCAAATGAAGCCATATACAAAAAGTTTCGTGAATTACGCCGATTGCTTCCGTCGCGCTCAAGCGTGAACTAATCCTAACTTGAGGGCGGCCACAATCGCTTGAGTCCGACTAGTAACCTTCAATTTTTCAAAAATACTGGTGAGATGCGCCTTCACAGTAGCAACTGTTACATATAAATGTTTAGCGATTTCTTCATTAGAAGCACCTTGAGTTAACCAGTATAAAACTTCTTTCTCTCTTTCAGTTAAATGCACTTCATGACATGCTTTTACACAAGAGTCTGAATAAGCCTGAAAAAACCGAAAAAATCGACTAGCAACTTCTGAAGGTAGATAAATTTCCGACCTAGTTACAGTGTCAATAGCTTCACACAATTGGGTTGCTAAACGATTTTTAAACACATAACCTGCGGCTCCCGCCTGCATCGCTCTAAAAATCCAGTCGTCTTCTTGATGAGCCGACAATACTAAAACTTTGCCAGTGTAAGCAGTTTCCTTAAGACGTGTCAAAACTGTAATTCCATCACATCCTCTCAATTGCATATCTAGCAAAATTAAATCTGGACATTTCTGGGTTGTAAACTTTAAAACCTGATCAACAGAATCTGCATCACCTATAACTTCTACAGGTAACGCAGAATTAATACTATAAAAATTGAGGAGAGTCCGCAACCCTTGACGAAAGCGTTCTTCGTCATCTACCAACAAAACCGAAAGTTTCTTATTATCATTAGCCATCTTTATTAATTACGAATTACGTAGCTTGCTTCTCGCCCTTGGCGAGTATTACGAATTACAAATTATTTATCCGCTTCTTGGTCTAGGCAAAATCATAGAAAATTGTGCCCCACTTTCTGATAAAACTTGCGCCCAAATACTACCTTGATGATCCAGAATAATTTTTTTAGCTATAGTTAAACCTAGCCCTGTACCTCCTTTTCGCCGCGAATAAAATGGGGTAAATACTTTTTGTAAATCCTCTTGAGACAATCCTGTCCCTTGGTCAGATATTTTAATTAAAACTTCATCTTGAAAAATTTGCCAACTACAGATGATAGTTCCTGAATTGGGGCTAAAATGAACAGCATTACTGAGGATGTTGTCAAATACTTGTTTTATTTGTAATCTGTCTATCTTCAGTATTGTCGATGTATCGGGAATTAATATTTTAAGTTTTTTCTGATTAATTAGAGGTTGTAAATTTGTGATACTTTCAACCACCAAAGTTCTTAAATCTTGAAGTGTTACCCTTAATTTTGCACTTTGACCACAATCAATCAGTTCATTCAAATTAGTATCTAAATCTTGTATGCTTTCACCAATAATTGTTGCTTGCTGTTGCCAAGGGCTATCCTCTAACCCTAAGCATAGATTATGTGCATATAATCCGATAAGTCCTAAAGAGTTACGCAATTGATGCCCGACTCGATGCAAAATATCTTCTAAGAGTTGAATTTCAGTTTTTTGTCTTCCATAATCTAAGTAAATATCTATATACTTACTTAGGAGCATAGCAGAACGTTTTACGTATAGTTGTAAACTCGATGAGAGAGGTTCATGAGTAATAATTTGAATGTATTCAGGTTTTTGATTTCTATAGGATATGGGGCAAATGTAAGAAATGGATGAAAAATCCTTAAGTTGAAATTTATGTAAAGTCAAAGCAGGTGGAAAATCTGTCAGCCATGCTTCTGAGCGCAAATAAGCTAAAGTTTTTTGAGAAAAAGGAGCTTGGTCTTGACCATAATTTATAACCTCCTGATTAGCTCTCAATAATGAATCATAATAGACAATCCGAGCGAAAAAAATTGGATATTGACTAGTTAACTGCTCAGACTCAAGCTGACAAAAGCTCTGAATATCTGAGGAATTCAAATAATTAGAGCCATTGTCTAGTTTTTGTACAGAAAAGCCTAGTGTCATAGCTTCACTCGCTTTTTGCAACCAAATGTTTTTAATCTTCTGCTGACCAGTATAAAATTATGCAGTCTTAGGAATGTTTATTTTTTTGTTAAGTTATCTTTGTAACTAATTAATACGAAGAATTATTAAGTTTATATTTAAAATCGAATTTCATTTTTCTAAGTGTATATAGGTATATAGTAGTCATTATTTGCAACACATGGATACATCTGTTCGTAGTGAGCGCTTTAGCGCTCAAAACAAGGACTAAAGTCCTTACTACGAACCTATTCATCCATCAAAGTTCGACTGGCGCTCTAGTAGTCTACCAACCCAAAATTGTTAGGTGAGGGCTGGGAAAAGGGGAAAGGTTAAAGGTTAAAGGAATAAACATCTTTTCCCTTTCCCCCTTACCCTTTACCCCGCCAAGTTTCCTTGGCGAACTACTAGAGTAGGCTTTTCGGCCTACCCCACGAGAAAAAATGTAGTGCGTCCAATTAAAAATTACTCAAGACTAATCTACAAACTGAAGTTGCTACTTTTCGGATTATTGAAAAGCCAATATTCTCCAGCTTTCTCAATAATCATTCTGAGAGAGTGGGAGATAAGGGGAATAATCAATGCCCAATTCTAAAATATCGACAAAAGTCTAATTAACTTTAGCAGGCTGATACATATACTGTAGATGCATCTGGATTAGCTACCAGCAGAACACCTTCATGCTTATCTTCGTTCTTCAAACTTTAGCCGAAATTCTAGCTGGAGGAACCTCACTTACCAGTACAGAGCAAATTGACTTTAGCCATCCTGGTAATCGGAGGGAAGAGGGAGCAGGCCCGACTCTCAATTTATATATTTTTGATATCCGTGAGAGTAAGCAGGTACAACATTCTGGCAGGCAAGTAGAACGCAAGCTAACACGCGCTCTACAACCTGCTACTGTAAATTGGGCACCAGCTTGGTTTGATGTTTCGCTGCTATTAACAGCCTGGGATAGAACAGCTTTAGGTGAACATCACTTTATCAGTGAAGCGTTAACTGTGCTGTTGCGCCATCGCACCTTGGAAGAGGAGTTTTTGGTTCCTGAATTACGGGGCTATGGTAATTTGAACATGACAGTTGCCCTAGAGCCGCCAATTGAGATTGGCTCTTTATGGAGCGCTCTCAATGTGCCATTGCGTTCAGCCTTATATTTGACAGTTACAATCCCCTTTGAGCCACAACCGACTCCAGTGCCTTTGGTTTGGGAGCGAATTTTCAATTTGCGAAATCAATTGTCTCGCGATAGTGACAGTCTAGTATTAACCAGGCGAGTTGCGATCGCAGGTATTGTCAAAAGTGCGGTGACAAATCTGCCGTTGGTAGCGACAGAAGTAGCTGTGAGGGGAACTGAAAAATCCATATTAACCACTAAAGAAGGGTTGTTCTTCTTTGAAGACCTTCATTTAGGTAATTATGTTTTGACTCTGAATCATCCTGGCTATTTACCCCAAAACGTCAATGCATTGGTAGATAACCAAAGTCATACTTTCAAAGAAATATTTCTAACTCCTGAATAATTAGATTTTTACTGACTTGGAGAAACTTTCATGGCTAGACTTGATTACTTTGCTCCTGGTGTCTACATCGAAGAAATTGACCGGGGTAGCCGACCAATTGAAGGTGTTAGCACAGCAGTTGCCGGATTTGTAGGCTTTACAGAAGACGTTCGCGGTGGGGCTGAGTTATACAAGCCCATGCTAGTAACCACTTGGACGCAATTTTTAAACTACTTTGCGCGTCCCAACTCTGATGGCTTCACCGACTTCAACGCCTATTTACCCTTTTCAGTCTACGGCTACTTTATGAATGGTGGCGGTCGTTGCTGGGTAACAAGCATTGGGACTCAGTTACCAGGCGCACCCAGACCGGCGACTCCAGAACCGGCTACCCTCAGAATCAACTCTAGAGGTAATCGTCCAGCCCTCCGCTTTACTTTGCGTCCTGAGCAAGCATCGGGCGGATTAGTAAATCTTGTCATTATTGATGGTTCGCCCCGCGCCCTACCCGAAGGGACTGAAGGAGAAGCGCCTCCAAATACAGGCGAATACTTCACCATCCAAATTCGTCGGGGAGATGAACTTTTAGAGCAATACGAAAACTTGACGATGAACCGCGAACCTGCTAACCAGGTAGCCACTTATGCGCTGGCGGCATTGAGAAATTCGATGTATGTCACTGTAGAAGACATAACTCAAAGCGGACAGCCTTTAGCTCGTCGTCCCGTTAATGGTCAATATGAACTAGCGCCGCCCATTGTTGCTGCCACACCCGATAGATTTTCGCAAAATTTAGAAGGGGTTCGAGACGATCGCACCGGGGTACGCGGTATCTTTGAAGTTGATGAAATCACGATGCTGGCCTGTCCTGATGTGATGCGGGCTTATCAAGAGCAAATACTGAATTTAGATCAAGTTCACGGCATCATCGAACTGATGATTAGTATGTGTGAGGGTTCTGCCAGTGGCGATATTCCCAATCCGCCCAACCGGATGGTTGTACTTGATGCGCCACCGGATGCTGTTAAACCTCAACAAGTAGTGGAATGGTTGAATAGATTTAACCGTCGTTCCATGTTTGCGGCCCTTTATTATCCTTGGATTAAAGTACCCAATCCACGCGATCGCGGTAATCCAATTTTAGTACCTCCTTGTGGTCATGTGATGGGTGTTTGGGCCCGCACCGACGAAACCAGAGGAGTTTACAAAGCCCCTGCAAATGAAGTTCCAAGAGGCGTAATTGGTTTGGGCTATGACACAAACTTCCGCGAACAAGAGCTATTAAACCCACTGGGAATAAATTGCATTCGTAACTTCCCCAACCGAGGTATCCGCATTTGGGGCGCACGCACTCTAGTTGAGCCAGATAAAACCGAGTGGCGTTACATCAGTGTGCGTCGGTTAATTAGCTATATCGAAAAATCTTTAGAGTTGGGGACTCAGTGGGTAGTTTTTGAACCGAACGACCAAGATTTATGGGCACGTGTAACCCGCACTGTGAGCAACTTCTTAGAACGCATCTGGCGTGAAGGTGCTTTATTTGGGGCATCTCCAGCCCAAGCATTTTATGTGAAGTGTGACGAAGAATTGAACCCACCAGAAACCAGAATTTTAGGACGTTTATACATCGAAGTCGGCGTTTGCCCAGTCAGACCGGCTGAATTTGTTGTTTTCCGCATCAGCCAATGGAATGGCATTGAAGATAGCGAATAGGGCATTGGGATTAGGGGACAGGGGACAGGTGACAGGTGACAGGGAATAATCTGTACCCTGTAACCTGTAACCTATTCCCCTCTTCACTCCTAATTCCCCATTTCAAAATTAATCACACATAAAGGAGTCTAAAAGTATGGCAGGCGAATTTTTAACCTCTTGTAAGTTTTACTTCGAGGCTGACGGAATTACTGATAAGTTCATCAAAGAAATTAGCGGACTAGGCGTTGAGAACACTCCAGCGCAAGAAGTTCACGGTTCATCTAAGGGCGCTAAATTAATGCGTCAAGCTACACCAACTGTTGTTAAATTTACTAACATCACGGTAAAAGTCATCGCCACTGATGATATAGACCTTTATAAATGGTATCAAGACTGTAACGAAGACATGGGAGACCCTCGGAAGTGGGCACAGAATCGTAAGACTGGTTCAGTGGTTGCTTATGACCAACAAGGCTCTGAAAAAGCACGCTGGAACATTGTCAATTGTTATCCCTGTAAATACACCGGGCCTACCTTAAGTGCCTCTGGTGGTGATATGGCAAATGAAACCATTGAATTGGTTCACGAAGGAATTAAACGAATCAAATAATTAGCATTTGCAGTAACTAACAGTGGTACAATCCGCAAGCCGAATTCCAGAAGTTCTTACAGCCCATCGGTTCTATTTAGAACTGACATTAGAAGGTCAAAACGATGCCAATTGCTTCTTTTTGGAGTGTCAAGGCTTCAAAAGAACCCAAGAGGTAATTGAAATTTGTGAAGTTACTTCTCAAACCTGGGGTAAAAAAGGCCAGTCAAAAGGTCAGGTGGTAAGAACTAAGCTTCCTAGCAATTCCAAGAGTGGTAATCTCACTCTGCGTAGAGGTACCACCAACTCTATGGATTTTTGGAAGTGGTTTGAAAAAGTCGAAAAGGGTAATTGGTCTGAGCAACGTAGACTTGTTGCTTTGTCTATTTATAATCAGGCAAATCAAGAAGTAGCTAGATTTGAATTAACTGGTGCTTGGCCCGCAAGTTACAAAATTGCCGATGTCAACGCCCGCAGCCATGACATCGAAATTGAGGAGGTGGAGGTTGCTTTTGAGGAATTTAAGCGCGTGAAATAATTAGGAGGATTATGTTTCCCACAGAGTTTGAATTTATACTGCCAAAGGGGTATCTAGACTCTGAAGGCAACCTCCACCGCAAAGGTGTAATGCGGTTATCAACAGCGATAGACGAGATTGCACCCTTGCGTGACCCGCGCGTTAAAGCTAATCCCGTTTATGCCACAATTATTATTTTGTCGCGAGTGATTACCCACTTGGGTGCTTTATCAGAAGTGACTCCTGCAACAGTGGAAAACTTTTTTTCCCAAGATTTAAATTATCTTCAAGATTTTTACCGTCGAATCAATGGCTTGGAAGGCGAAACTTCCATACCGGAAGATACAGTAAATTCTCCCGAAGCACTTCTTCATAATTAAGTTGGGCATTGGGTATTGGGGAATGAGGAGCAGGAGGAAAAGTTCCAAGCTCCGTCTGTAAGTATCAAAGCCTCATTAAAGGAGTTCAAAGCCTCATTAAAGGAGTTCAAAGCCTCATTAATGAGTATCAAAGCCTCATTAAAGGAGTTCAAAGACTCATTAAAGGAGTTCAAAGCCTCATTAAAGGAGTTCAAAGACTCATTAAAGGAGTTCCCAGGCTTCAGGCTGGGAATGTATTCCCAGAGGTTCTACCTCTTGTCAACAAAGAAGAGGCTCCGCCTCCCAGAATGGTTTCCTAGCCTTAAGGCTGGGAAACAGTCAGAGACTCATACCCAATGCCCAAATTCAATAAGCTATGCGCCGTAAAAAGGATACTCTCTGCACAGAATTTGCTTTCACTCTTCCTAGAGGATTGAGTGATGGCGAACAACGAGTACATCGTCATGGGGTGATGCGTTTAGCCACCGCCAAAGATGAAATTTTGGTGCAACAAGAACGCAAAGTTCAAGAAAATCCAGCTTACGGGGTATTAGTAATGCTTGCAAGGGTTATTACTCGCTTGGGCAGTTTCAACTCTGTTAGTCCTGATTTACTCGAAGGACTGCTCTTACATGACATTGCCTATCTCCGAGAATTTTATAATCGAATCAATCAGCAAGGTAATGTACACATTCCGACACAATGTCCCCACTGCAATACTCAATTTTCAGTGGAGCTAGAACTAGCGGGGGAGTCGTAAGCTACCCCTCAGATACTTTGTATGAGGAGGTAGCTTTTATTGCTTATCATTTCCACTGGTCACAAGATGATATTTTAAATTTAGAACACACTACCCGTCAGCGCTGGGTGGCAGAAATTAATAAAATTAACCAAAAATTAATATGAAAGTAAAAGTTAGCTACTCACCAAATCTAAGTGAAGTCAATGAAGTTGACCTGACCACAGAAACTACAACGAGAGGAGAATGGTTAATAGGTCGTTCTCCTGATTCTGATTTAGTCTTAGACAGTCCTGATATCAGTCGGGTACATGCTAAATTTTTTGTTAAAGCTGGAAATTACTACTTCTGTGACCTTGGCAGTAGAAATGGCTCAATATTTAATGGGAAACAAGCTGAAAAAGAACGACCATATTCTTTAAGTGATGGAGATGTAATTCGGATTGCTGATTACGTTCTAATCTTGGAAGCAGTTGCTCCTGCTTATGAGCAACCAGAGACAGTCTTTAGAATTATAGATCCTTCACTGTTTTCTCGGCCGCGATCGCCTGAAAATATCAGCGCTGCCAATGTTGCTAATCCAGCCCCAGAGGTAGTTAAGGAAGTTCCAGCGCCAATTAGTTACGAAGTAGAAACACCTGAAATTAATCCTCCTTCCCCAGAAATCAGCGAAATTGAGGATGATGTCATCCCGGTTGTTGAGATAATCGCCCCTGAAAACATTATTCAGCCACCAGAAGCAGTTAGCGAAGTTCCACACGATGTTCGTGATGAAATTGTGGATTTGCATGGATTAGTTGCAGAAGAAGTCAGCGCTGATAGTGAGGAATTAGAGGTTCCAGAAATTAGCGAAACCTCAGAAGTTTCTTTGACTGAAGCTGATGAAGCCATAGTCGCACCTGAAAACATTATTGAAACTCCTGAAGAAGAAAGTACAGTCCCAGAAGCTACTCATGATGAGGTTGCAGACTTGGAGGCAGCACTAGCGGCAGAATCTACCTTTGTACAACGGCGTGATACAAGTGCCGTTCCCGAAGCTGCTTACGATGAAGATGCAGAGTTAGAAGCCGCACTGGAAGCAGAAGTCACTTTTGTGCAGCCGCGTGATATTTTCCATCAAGTGTCTGAGGAGGAAAGTGCCGTTCCAGAAGCTACCTACAATGAAGATGCAGAGTTGGAAGCCGCACTAGCAGCAGAAGTCACTTTCGTACAGCCGCGTGATATTTTCCATCAAGTGTCTGAGGAGGAAAGTGCCGTTCCAGAAGCTACTCATGATGAAGTAGTAGATTTAGATACGCCAGTTGCAGAAGAAGTAAATACAGAAAATGAGGAATTTGTCAATGAAGTTGCTGAAGACACGGACATTCAGCCACAAGAAACATTGAGCCAAGTTACACAGGATATTACTGTTGAGGTGGTAGATTGGGATACGCCAATTACAGCCGAAGACAGCGCAGATGTTGATGAACGAGTCAATGAAATTCCTGAAACATTTACTGTGCCTGATGATAACGTCGCGGAAGTATTCACTAGTCAATACATTGATTTGAGTAATACAAGTGTTGATGATGTTTCTGCACAAGTAAGTGAAGTCTCTGACTTAGCTGATATTCCATTTTTCGAAACAACAGAAAGTGGTGCGACTGAGAGCATCAGTCAAACTATTGAAGAAGTTCTTGAAGTAGAAGAAGAGCAATTTGATGAAACTCCAGAAGAAACAAACGTCAGTGAACCACCTCAAACAATCGTTGAAAGGAATATAGTACTTATTGCTCACGAAAGCAAGAAATCAGAACTTGCTGAATTTGTTGCTCAACATCAGGAATTTTTCTCGCAGAGCTTTACAATTACTTGGCCATCGGTTGGCGAAGTCTTGCATCAACAGTCAGGAATAACTATTAGTCAACAAACCCCCGCACCAACTTCTGGAGGATATCAAACAATTGCTTCATTGGTTGGAGCCGGAGAAATTTTAGCAGTTATTTTCCTGAGAGATTTGCTGCAACCTCAGACTGGTCAGGCAAATGAAGAAGCACTGCTGAGATTATGCACTATTAATCAAGTTTTACTAGCAACTAATTTGCCAACAGCAGAGGCGATCGTGCATTATCTTAAACAGATATAGCTATTTTGAATCCGGTGAGGTACAGGTATACAAATAGACCTAACCCCCTAACCCCCTTCCCGAAGCGGGAAGGGGGGAACAATTCAAAGCCTCTTGTTCGCGTTAGTGGCTCTGAAAAAGAAGAGAATATATTCTGAATTCTGAATTATGAATTATATCATGTTCAGTTGAACGCTTGTCATTCCACTACGTTGCACTCGCAATGACATATCACAAGTAATTTACTGGACATGATATTACTGGCTTTTGAATTCTATTTCGATAAATTAATTTTCTCCATAAAGATTGATTTTGGGAGCATTCCATGAACACCCTTATGAGGACTGTTTACAACTTGAGTAATGTGAAAATTCACAGCTAAACTACACAATACATAAGCATCTTCTGGCGACAAATTGGTGAAGCGTTCCAAAAAATCAATCATATTTTTTAAAGCCAGTTCTAAAGCTTCATCTAAGGTTTGAGCAAAACCCATTGTAATGATATGAGTTGGAGTTTCGGCAATTGGTGTTGTCAGTTGTAAATCCTTGCGAAGTTTGAGGGTAATTCTACCGTTCATGGAAGTTTCAATGGCGGTAACATTTACCTCGCCATCTCCCTGTGCAGAATGTCCATCACCAATCGAAAATAATGCACCTGGTACGAAAATTGGTAAAAATAAACGAGAACCAGCTTGCAGTTCGCGGTTGTCGATATTACCACCGTAAGAACCTGGTGGGACAGAAGTTCGAGAAGTTTCTGGAGTTGCGACACCGAGAATCCCAAAAAACGGTTTGAGGGGAATTTTTATGCCAGCACCCGCCGGAAATTCAGCGATATTGTTTGCTAAATCTAGAGGGATGAATCTCAAAGCAGGTTGAGCAAACTGATGTGGTAAAGCTCCCCAACCTGGACGAATGGCATTGAAACCGATAGGTAAACGAGGTGCGATCGCATCTAATTGTACTTCTAAAACATCCCCTGGTTCGGCATCCCGGACATAAATTGGCCCTGTGAGCAAATGCGGCCCCCCAGCAATCTTGCGTTCTGGTAAAAGATTTTGGCAGATATCGAGAAATTCTGGTGTGAGAAACTCAGGTGGTGCTTTGTCATAAACGTAATAACCAGTATAAGTTTCTACGTCAACTGTATCACCAGAATCAATAATTAGTGCTGGTTCTAGTAGATGAGAGAAGCCACCTAAATGCACGGTTTCTTTTGAGGCTTTTAAAATATAATGAGTCATGTCGCTTCGCTCCAATTAAAAATTAAAAATTAAAAATTAAAAATATCCATAAATAAATTTACTTGCTCTGTATCATAAGTCTGTTTCGGTTATATTATATCTGCCTAATTACTTCTCAAAAAAATCTTTGCGTCAGATCGTCCCCCTAAATAATAAGTATTTAAGCTGTTTTTCAATTTCCGTCAAGCCTCAGATGAAAGGATGCCTACTAGTACTCGTACCAAATCTTCTAAACCTTCAGGAACACGATAAAGTTTAATATCTTTTGTAATTAGCTTTTATTGTCTTAAAAATTTATATTTGCTCATGATTTTTATCGAACAGAATTCTTCTTCAACGTGAATGAACTACACCGCAGATATTACGAATTACAATTAGGAATTAATAATTGATATGATTATCTCAATAATTTGCTAAACTCCAACTTTGGGGATAGCAAATAAAAACAATTTGAGCAGGGAATTTGGAGGGGGTTGCAGAGTGGCTGATGATGAACGCATAGTCAATACACAACAGATTTATCCAAAAGACTTTTCCTGGGGATTATGGCCTGTTGTGCCACTCTACCCTTATGGCAGACGGCAGACAATCCGCAAAGAAGTGGTTAAGGAGACAATCTGGAATTTTGACCAGATTCAGGGCATTCTCTACGTTGTTGTGCCGATTCGGATGACTGTGGTTAAGCTTGAAGCTGGGGGTCTTCTCGTCTACGCACCTGTTGCACCAACCCCAGAGTGTATCCGCCTTGTGAATGAATTGGTGGCAGAACATGGCAATGTTAAGTACATCATTCTGCCAACTATCTCTGGTATAGAACACAAGGTTTTCGTCGGCCCTTTCGCCAGATACTTTCCAACTGCACAGGTGTTTGTGGCTCCTCATCAGTGGAGTTTCCCGCTAAATCTCCCCCTTAGCTGGCTTGGCTTACCTTCAAAACGAACTCAAGTACTCCCAGAAGATAGTAGCAAAACACCCTTTGCTGATGAGTTTGATTATGCGATGCTCGGCCCCATCAATCTTGGCCCTGGTAGGTTTGCAGAAGTTGCTTTTTTCCACAAGCGATCGCATACTCTTTTAGTTACAGATTCAGTACTTTCGATCTCAGAAGATCCACCTGCGATCGTTCTATTAGATCCATATCCTTTATTATTCCATGCCAAGGATCGTGCTTCTGATATTGTTGCAGACATTCCGGTAAATCGCCGTAAGGGATGGGGGCGCATCTGTCTATTTGCTTTGTATTTTCAACCAAGGGCACTAGATATACCCCAATGGAGTCAGGTGTTGCAAGATGCCTTGAAAGCCCCAGAACGCTCAAGAAAAGCTTATTTTGGATTGTATCCCTTTAAATGGCAGTCAGATTGGCAGCGATCGTTTGATGCTCTGCAAGGGAATGGGCGTTTGTTTGTCGCACCAATTTTACAGACGTTGATTCTCAACCGCGCACCAAAAGAAACTATTGACTGGGCTGAAAAAGTTGCCAGTTGGGATTTCCAGTGGATTATTCCTTGCCACTTTGATTCACCAATTAAAGCCCAAGCACATCAGTTTCGCCAAGCTTTTTCTTTTTTGGAAAAGCAGCCTGCTGTTAGTGCGGGTTTGTTCAGCAGTAGTAGCTATCCTTTACCAGAGGAGGATTTTAAAGCACTTAGGGAAATCGATGCAGGTTTAAATAAGTTTGGCATTGTGCCAGCACCAAAGGAGAAGGTGTAGGAGAAACAATATAGCGGTTCTTCTTTGGATGCAGTAGCACAGCTAGCTGTGCTACCCTACGAGTTGTTCACAAGTAGAATAATAGATAAACTAGCCCAGGTAAGGGACTGACAAATAAAAAAATATCCAACTATTTATTGTGGGGTGGGCGACACGAGTGCCCAGTAACCAAAGGCGGGCAAGATGCCCACCCCACAAGATTGGATAATTTATTTCTTGGAAGTCCCTTATTCAAATTTTTACTTACACCTGGGTAAGGGTGCGATGTGCTTAACAAGCGTACCGTTAGTACTAAGCCGATTGTGGTTTTCGGCTGATAATAGTACGATGACGAGGATCGCTAGCAATTGTAATTGCTTTCTCAAAACCCACTTGTTCTAACGCAGCTTCAATATCAAAACTATAGTAATCGTCACTCCAAGGTTCTGTACTTTTCATTAACGTAAAGAGGATAGGTGAAAGGTTTTGAATTACAGGAGATTTAGGATTGTTATCTACTAATGCAATACAACCACCTGGCCGCAGCAGGCGTAATGCTTCTGTGAAAATTTCCTTGCTAGTATTATGCGGAAGTTCATGGGTGACAAACTGAAGAGTTACCAAGTCAAAAGAATTAGCAAGTAATCCTGTATTTTCTGCTGTAGCGTGTATCCATTTATATATCTCACTATTTCTATCTAAACTTTTGGCAACAGTGAGCATATAAGGGGATAAATCAAGACCAACAGTACAAACAGACTGATCTTGTTTTTTTTGATAGTAACGATGTAGCGCTAGAGTAGAAATACCCACCGAACACCCTATATCTAGTATATCCCGCACTGGTTGAGGTACATAAGTTCCCAAAACATTGTGAAAACTTTCTCTGAGTCTTTCATGAGCAGATGACCAAGTTAGGTTTTCTTTAGGCCACACCCGCAATGCCATTGAATACGTAGCACTAGGAGCTTCAAAAGCTGCTTGCCAGCAAAGGTTGCCTTTTTCGTATGCATGAAATGGTACTTGATAGTAATCGGGGTAAACAATACCAGAATTGATTATTGTTGATAGCTGCTGTTTTATCCCCGATGCTTCTAGTTCTTCGTAATTTTTTCTCCAGGGAATACCTTTCTTCTCAGCAGTTTTAATTAATACTTGCCTTGCTTGGTGCTTCATTAACTTATAAATAGGTCTGGTTTGGATCAGTAAGTTAACAAATTTTGAAAGCAATCCTGACCCCGCCCAATCAGGCTTAGTTTTTGTGTTCATCTGTTTGCTTTGAATCTATCCAAAATTGTCATTTTTGAGTTTAATAAGAAAGTATTCAACACGTAAATCTTAACTTCCTAGAAAATTAAGATTTTCTCGGATAAGGAGAGAAGTATGTTGCAAATTTTCCCAGACATTGTAGAAACTGGTGGCCATTGCAACAAAAATATTTATTGATGACAACTAATTTAGAATTTGTCAACTCTATGAACAATTTATTATGTATAATTATTAACCATAAAATTATTTAAATACTCAATTAAGCTTGCTTCCTCTTGCTTTGCCGTCTATGTTATCGCTTCTACGGCTGCGGTAATTGCTCAAGCTAAACTTTCACAAACCAATTCGGTAATAAAATTAACACCAACTCAGTTAAAAGTTTTGCGATCGCTAGGCTTAAAAGTAGTATTGCCAAGTTATATAGGGAGCAAAATTTCATGCTGACAAAGTATTAGTCTCGGTTGGGCGCGAAAATGTTGATAGTTTGCGTTACGTTAGTTGTTTACTAAAAAAGCACTGATTACTTTATCAGCTTGCTTTTTTGTGATATTGGTCTTTGCTGCTACATAGTTTGAAATTGAAACTGATCGGAGTACATTGCTCACTTTAATAGTTCTTTGCCTGCTCATCCAAAAAACACCATAACCACTGTTCTCCTAACTCAGCCGAGCTAATTACTGAATGTCCAGTTTCTTCATAATGCCGTCGAGCATGTTGGTGTTCAGAAGAATCACAGCACAGCATCTTGCCGCAACTTTGACAAATACGGAGATGCACCCAGCGACTGTTTATTAGGATACACTCTTCACAACGGAATACTGGGTAGTTTGCTTTAGAAATCAGAGTTTCCGTAGTCAGATTGTTTAAATGTTCGCAACTCATAGGAATTTAAATGAGACGTTAATCAGAGTATAGATTAGTGCAGGGAAACACAGCTAATTTTGATAGTTATGCAGATATCCGAGGGACGGATTTTACTAGGGCTAATCTAAGAAGGGTAAACTTCAATCATCTTAAAGCAAGACTACCTGGTTGACTAACAAAACTCAAGTAGCATAGGGACTTCCAAAAAATAAATTATCCCAAATTATTTCTAGATTTGTAGGGGCGCAAGGGCTTGCGCCCCTACGTTTGCGGAGCGTCCCGCAGGGATGAGATATTTTTTAACTGGAAGTTCCATAGCAGTGTGACTTGATCGTAAACTATCTTTCGTAAGGTTGTTGAGCCTGTTTGCGTGAAGCGATCGCAGGCTGTGGATCAGGTGTATCAGAAAGTTGTAATGAATGAAAGGTCAACCAAAACTTTGCAGACTAGTATAGTCTTAACCAAGAATTATTTACAGGTTTCAATTTAGAAATCAACAACAGCTTATGAATCTACCTGATAGTCCCAAAACTCCCGATTGGTTGCAGAAGATTCAGTATATTATCGATCCCCTCGGTTATATGGATAATGCTTACCAACACTATGGTGACATTTTTAACGCGCCGATCATTGGGAATTATCAACGGCTATTGTTAGTCAGCAATCCAGAGGGGTTGCAACAACTGTTTACCAGAGATAGTAAGGAGTTTTATACTCCCAGTAATGGACTTTTACAGCTTGTAGTCGGAGATAATTCCATCTTTTGCCTAGAAAGCGATCGCCACAAACGAGAACGGAAGTTGTTAATGCCTCCCTTTCACGGCGATAGAATGCGTGCTTATGGGCAAACTATTTGTCACCTGACAGAGGGAATATTTAGCCAATTAACCCCTGGGACAACTTTTTCTGCGCGTAATGTTGTCCAGAGTATCTCTATAGAAGTCATCTTAAAGGTTGTCTTTGCTATCCATCAGGGAGAACGTTTCCAAAAACTCAAACAACTGATGACTGAGTTGATGGATTCCTTTGCGTCTCCCTTAGTCTCTAGCTTGCTTTTTTTCCCATTCTTAAGAAAAGATTTAGGTGCTTGGAGTCCTTGGGGATATTTTCATCGCTTGCAGCAGCAAATTGACCAATTACTCTATGCTGAAATTAGAGAGCGGCGTTCACAATACGATCCTTCCGGTAAAGATATCTTTACCTTGTTGATGTCAGCGCGTGACGAAAATGGGGAGGAAATGAGCGATAAAGAATTACATGATGAGTTAATCACCCTACTGGTTGCTGGACATGAAACCACTGCAACGGCGATATCTTGGGCTTTATACTGGGTTCATAAACAGCCAGAAATCCGGGAGAAATTGCTGAGTGAGTTGGATAGCCTGGGTGATTCTCCAGAACCAATGAGCATTTTTAAACTACCCTATCTTACTGCTGTTGCTAATGAAACTTTGCGGATTTATCCAGTTGCACTGTTAACTGTTCCACGCGAGGTAAAAGAACCCGTGGAATTAATGGGTTATCAATTAGAACTAGGTACTAGGGTGTATGGTTGTATTTATCTAACCCATCAGCGTGAAGATTTATACCCAAACCCCAAGGAGTTTAAACCAGAAAGATTTTTAGAGAGACAATATACACCCTATGAATTTTTCCCCTTTGGTGGTGGAGCAAGGCGTTGTATTGGCGAGGCTTTGGCCATGTATGAGATGAAGTTGGTATTAGCAACTATTCTGGCAAATTATCAGATGGAGTTAGTTGATAATCGAGACGTGAAACCACAGAGACGGGGTGTTACCGTTGCTCCTGGGGGTGGGGTGAACATGGTGTTGAAGGGAAGGCGGCAAAATCAGCGAGTAGGTGACACTAGTTCTAGTTCAGTTTGAACCTCTTCTGAGGTTAAAGTGAAGATTTATTTCTAGGAAGACTATAATCGCAAGGCGGCCGCGCAACAAAGAAACGTGGAAAACGTCTAAGCGCGGTAGATGAATTCGGTAAATGCGAATGTCTACTGTTCTTATTCCCGCTCTATCACACTCAACACCTTCTCCTCTACAACAGTTAATTTTTTATCGAAAGTTTGTTGCTATGGTAAAACAGCCTCAAATTTACCATGCAGATGAAAACTACGGATGGTGCGCGAAATTTTTCCCTAATGGAGAACAGAAAGTCTTTTACGGTGATGATTGCTGGAAATAAAATTATCAGTCAGTTGGGGAAAATCGGTAAGTCAATCTCAAGCGATCGCAGGCGCAATACCTCTTGAAAATTGCATTCAGAATTTATCGAGGGAAGCAAGCTCATGAACAACCAACCGAATCACAAAAACCGTAGTCTACAAGAAACGCCATGTCCGATCTGCGGTTCCCAAAATTTTGTTTGGGGTCGTACCGTTGGAGAATCAGTAAGCCAGTGGGTGTATTTCCGTGCTGATGGGGCTGGGTGGGGAGGAGGCGAAAAGCTATATGCACGTAAATGCCTTAATTGCAACAATGTTCAGTTATTTACGTATGATTAACTGATGAGTAGCTACCAGGAGCTATGTAGTCAAATATTTGGCATTACCTATCAATTACAAAATAAATATTGCACTACAGACCGTAAAAGCACATACTAAAGCTGTATATAGTCTGTATAAACCATTGCTTTTAGCAGCCCAACCATGCCCCAAGACTTTTCCGGTCAAAATCTCAGAGGTCGTTCTTTTAAAGGTCAAAACTTGGCTGGGGCAAACTTTAGTGGTGCGGATATTCGAGGAGCAGATTTTACGGGTGCTATTCTAAGGGGGACTAATTTTAGCAATGCAAAAGTTGGACTGCAAAAGGTTTGGGCTAGTTTTCTAGTTTGTGTTTCGTGGTTGCTCTCTGGAATTTCAGGATTTCTCTTAGTCATCACTGGGGGCTTGATAGTTTCTGTATTTAATAGCTCAACTTTAGAGACTAAGGTTTCAGGCTGGACTGCCTTGGTCGTTGCCCTCATCGGAGTCGTCGCTGTCGCCTTAGCCTTCGCTTTCACCGTCGCCCTCGTTGTTGCCTTAGCCTTAGCCTTGGATTTAGCCGGGGCTTTTTCCTTCGCCGTCGCCGTCGCCTTAGCCGTTATCTTAGCGGTTGCCGTCGCTCTCGTTATCGCCTTAGTCTTCGCCTTTTCCTTTGCCGTCGCCTTGCCCTTCGCCATTACCGTCGCTGTTGGCCTCGTCGTTGCTGTCGCATTAGGACTGGACTTAGCCGAAGCCTTAATCTTCGCCATTGCCTTGGTCTTCGCCGTCGCTGGAGCCGTCGCTGGAGCCTTAGTTTTTGCCTTGGCTATTATCTTCACCTTAGCCAGAACTGGAACCGAATCTATCGTCTTTCTCGCAGCCGGAGGTTTGTCCTTCGCCGTCACCTTCGCCATCACTTTTACGGTAATTATACTTAGTATTTACATTGCTAGGAGGGCAATGAAAGGAGATGAAAAATACTCTTTGATTCGTAACATTGCTGTTGCTTTTGCAACCTTTGGTGGTACAAGCTTTCGCAACGCTGATTTAACTGATGCTAATTTTACAGGAGTCATATTTAAAAGTACGGATTTTAGAAAAGCTATTCTGACTCGTACTTTTTGAGCGAGAATATGCATGTGTGAACAAGTTGAATCTGTAGTTGGGACTGAGTAATTGTACTCTTGCCTAGATAGCAGTGCGCTAGTGAAACGAACGCTATATCAGTGAGATAGGTTCAGCATGGGTTTTGAGTTTGTTTGACCCGCTACGGAAAAATGATCCACTGATTGCTGCCATTACACGGCGATCGCGTGGTGGAAGTATTATTGCTATGGATGCGATCGCAGTATGTAATCAGTTCAAAAGTGATCTCCGCTCTGAATACCAAGTTGTCGAAATACACAGAGAGCATCATCAACTCTGCAATGGTATTATACGAATTACGAATTACGAATTCCCTTAAATCGTTCTTTTGCCATTTGAAACGCTTCTTGCATCACCAACTGAATTTTTTCGGGATCGGGTTTCTTACCTCCCATCAAATCACCAAAGTAAACGCAGGCTGCTTCCCCTAGTGCCCAGGTATAGGCGGCTGCCCAAGAGGCTGCGATCGCACTACCAAAACCTGGTATAAATTTAATTAACTCCCGTGCAATTGCCTGTGCTAAAAAACCACCTGCGATCGCACTCACAATCCCTCCCGCCTGAGATGGGGTAAGTGTCTGCCCATATAACTTACCCAACAGACCCACCATTGATACTTGCAAGGCAGTTAGTACGGGCATTGTGGCAAATGGCAGAGGAACAGCAGCCAGGGTGGCAGACATAATCGCAAATGGCAAAATATAACGGCGTGCAGCATCTCGGTAAAGGTTGCCTATTTGCTTCCCAGCTTCTTCTCGATCCAATAGCTGATAAATCGCCTGAGCTTCTGCTTGTGGGAGTAGTTCTGCTAAGGAATCTCGCAGCGCTTCTAAGCCATAAAATACCGGAGTGTAGCCATCTTCTTCTAAGGTAAAGTCAATTAGTACAGAGCGGTCAATTATTCCTGCAAAGGCTTGTTGAATTGCGGCAAATGGGCGGTTGACTTCCTCAAAGTCTGGCGGATAGGCGGGATGATCGACGGTATTGAGAGGATAAATCTCATGCAAGCAGGTAACTACCAGCAGACAGGGAATGTCTGGATACTGCTGGCGTAGCTGTTGAGCAATTTGTCGTAGTGTGTCAGTTGCGAAATCATTGATTTTAACCGTCAAAAGGAGAATTCTGGCGGAACGAGTTTCTTGTTTTAAATTGCCAACTAACTCCTGAATAATAATTTGAGTATCTTTTTTGACATCACCTAATCCCACTGTATCAGTAAAAACAAGTAATGGCAGGTCATTGGAAGGATAGGCATAGCGCTGAGTGTGTTGTGTATGAGGACGAAATCCCTGACCGACAATTTCGGCAGAAACTCCCGTCAATCCCCGCACAATTGAACTTTTTCCGGCTTGGGGTTTACCAATCAGTAGCGCTTCTGTGGTTGGTAGTTCGGCTCGAATTTTCTCTAAAATCTCGGCAACCTGAGCCTCGCTCACACTAAACCATTCAACAACCGTTTGTGCCAGTTGTTCTACGGGTAGCAGTTGGGTTAGACGTGTTGTTGCTTTGTTCCAGACATCAGCAATCCGATTATTCCAGGAATTCTCAACCAATTTGCTAATTGCTTCATTGGTAGGTTCACTCAATTGCTGAGAATCAGTTGAGGTTGAGTCAGCATCACGTTGCTCAGTCATTTCCATCCAAACGGTAGATAGCTGTCTTTAAATTCAGGACACTTCATGGCGTTTAAGATTGAACTTGTTAACCTAGAAGACCCTTTTCCTCATCTTATAGCGATTAGTAAAAGGATAACCAGTACCGTTAGCAATACTGCTCGGTTAAGCCCAAAAAAGCACTCCGAGGTAGGTTGGGTTGAGGAACGAAACCCAACATTTTCAGGGCTTTGTTGGGTTTCACTCCGTTCAACCCAACCTACAAATCTTCTTAACCGAGCAGTATTGGTACCGTTAGTAGTGTTAATGAACTACTCAGACTTGCTTCTGGCTGAAGTCTGAGCTTCTGTAATCACGGGCTATGGTGTACACACAAGTACTTTCGTTCAGAACACAAGTATTTTCATTCACAACACAAGTACTTTCGTTCACAACACAAGTACTTTCGTTCACAACACAAGTATTTTCATTCAGAACACAAGTATTTTCATTCAGAACACAAGTATTTTCATTCAGAACACAAGTATTTTCGTTCACAACACAAGTATTTTTGTTCACAACACAAGTATTTTCATTCAGAACACAAGTATTTTCGTTCACAACACAAGTCTTTTTTGAGCTTTTGAGGGAAAAGGGATTGGGGGGATTAAAAGTCTGTGGAGCTACTCTTCTAATAGGACTTACGCAAAACTACACCCTGTAGGGGCAATTCATGAATTGCCCCTACCTAAAAATCAGGGTTTCTTTCAGCTATTGTTTGCGTAATATCATGTCCGGGTAATTAGTTGTCATTGCGTTCGTCCTTGGCGTTCCCGCAGGGTACGAAGTGAAGCAATCCCAATGTCTCTGCGATTGCTTCACTTCGTTCGCAATGACGTTTTATAAGTGTTTAACCGGACTTGATATAAGTCCTGTCTAAAAGACAATACGCTTGGGTTAAGCATTTCTTTCTTCTCTCTGCGTCCTCTGCGCCTTGGCGGTTCGTTAAAAAATTAACTTGGATAACCGAGTTTTAGCCTTAACTGAATCGTATTGGTCTAAAAGACTTATGTGTACACGCTAGCCTAAAAAGAGAGAAACTTTGAATTTTCCCCCTTCCCGCGCCAGGAAGGAGGTTAGGGGGTTAGGTTTTTAGTGGACTTTTCCACAGAATGTGAAAAGTCAGATTATTTGTTCAGTCGGGGAAGTGTCAAATTGACTGTTTGCGCCAGTTATGCTTTTGAAGCTTTGTTTGCCAAGACTCCATGTAGGTGTAAAAAACGGGCGTCAAATAAAGTGTGAGAAACTGCGAGAACAGTAATCCCCCAACTACTGCTAAACCAAGGGGACGGCGTGTATCTGCTCCGGCTCCTAAACCGAGGGCGATAGGTAGCGTTCCCATGAGTGCTGCCATTGTCGTCATCATGATGGGACGAAATCTCACCAAGCAGGCTTCGTAGATTGCATCATAAGGGGTTTTGCCATTTTGACGGGCAATAATTGCAAAGTCAACCATCATAATCCCGTTTTTCTTCACAATGCCAACCAGCAGAATGATGCCCACGAAGGCGTAAATATTCAAGTCAACTTGAAACAACAACAGGGTCAATATTGCCCCAAATCCAGCCGAGGGTAAGCTAGAAAGGATCGTTAAGGGATGAATGAAGTTTTCGTAGAGAATCCCCAACACGATATAAATCACCAAGATGGCAACCAGCAGTAGCAATCCTAAACCCTGAATTGAAGATTGGAATGCCTGCGCTGAACCTTGGAAGCCTGTACTAATAGTAGGTGGCAGTGTTTGACGGGCGAGTTCCTCAATTTTCCCAGTGACGTTACCGAGTGAAACTCCTGGCTTGAGGTTAAAGGAGAAAGTGACAGAAGCAAGCTGCCCTTTGTGGTTGATGGTTAAGGGGCCCACATCTTTGCTCAAGGTTGCTACAGCGTTAAGAGGTATAAGTTGTCCACTGGGGGCACGAACTGAGAGTAAATCTAGGGCATTGGCATTTTGTTGATATTTTGGTTCCACGCCCATAATTACTTGGTACTGGCTATCGGGGGCGTAGATGGTGGAAACTTGACGAGTGCCATAAGCATTACTCAGAGCCGTTTCGATTTGATTAGCAGTCAAACCTAGAGCCGAAGCTTGGTCGCGGTTGATGTCTACTTTTACTTGCGGATTCTTGATTTGCAAATCACTGTTGACATCTTGTAAATCTGAGAGCGATCGCAGTTTCTCTTCTAAAGCTGGCGCATACTGATAAAGCTCCTGAATATTGGGAGTTTGCAGAGTAAATTGATATTGCGCTTTTGTCTGTTGTCCACCGACATTAATCGCTGGGGGATTTTGTAAGAAAACCTTGATTCCAGGCACAACTGACAACTTCGGTCGGAGTTCCTGCACAACTTCATCAGCACTGAGACGGCGCTCATGGCGGGGCTTGAGTTCGATTAGAATTCTGCCAGCATTAGCAGAAGCATTTGGCCCACCAGCGCCAACGCTAGAGTTGATGGAATCGACATTCGGATCGCGGTAAGCGATCGCAGCTACAGCTTGTTGATGTTTTACCATCTCATCAAAGGATATATCTTCTGATGCCTGAGTAGTTGCCGTAATTTGTCCAACATCTGCGTTGGGAACAAACCCTTTAGGCACAATAATAAATAGATACACTGTCGCTACAAGAATCGCTCCCGAAATCACCATTGTTGTGCGGTGATACTTGAGTGATTTCTTCAAACTCCAATCGTATCCGCCCAATATCACATTAAAGATGTTTTCCGAAAAGTTGTAGAGACGACGGTTAAAGTTTTTGATTCGGGACTGGAGACTAGGTGCTGGGCTTGCCGTGAGCGTAGTCGAACGGGACTCGGAGCTAAGAATTTCTCCCTCTCTCCCCTGCTCCTCATCTCCCCTGCTCCCCTGCTCCCCTGCTCCCTCACTCTCCTGCTCATGATGAGGTGGACTCAAGAATCTCGAACATAGCATTGGCGTTAAGCTGAGGGAAATTACGCCAGATACCAAGATTGCAACGCTGATGGTAACGGCAAACTCACGGAACAGTCTCCCCAGAATGCCTTCCATGAAAAGTATCGGGATGAATACTGCTACCAGAGAGATGGTCATTGATAAAATTGTGAAACCAATCTCTCTAGAACCATTTAGGGCTGCTTCCATCCGGCTTTCGCCCATTTCCATGTGGCGAACAATATTCTCTAGCATGACTACGGCATCATCTACCACGAAACCTACTGAAAGGGTCAATGCCATCAGTGAGAGGTTATCGAGGGAGAAGCCCAGTAGTACCATGACTCCAAAAGTCGCTACTATCGAAAGCGGTACTGCCAAACTGGGAATAACAGTAGCAGAGATATTGCGAAGAAATATAAAAATTACCAGCACCACCAGAGCGATGGTAAGCAACAGCGTGAATTGTACATCATCTACCGACTCACGAATTGATTGGGAGCGATCGTAGAGAATATCCATGTTCACAGCCGCCGGAATCTGTGTCCGAAAGGTAGGTAACAGTTTCTTGATTGCATCTACTACTTGGACGGTATTAGTTCCCGGTTGGCGCTGAATTGCCAGAACGATCGCCCGCACCCCAGAATTTTGGATTTTAGATTGCGACTTCTCCCCTGCTCCTCTGCTCCTCTGCTCCTCTGCTCCTCTGCTCCTCTGCTCCCCTGCTCCCTTACTCTCTTTCTTGACAGGAAAATACCAACTTGCAATCTTGTCATTTTCTACGCTATCCAATACTTGACCTAGTTCACCTAGCTGCACTGGTGCACCGTTTTGATAAGCCACACTTAGGGAACGATAACTGGCAGCATCATTGAGTTGACCGTTTGCTTGGATGGTAGAATTCTGCTGCTTACCGTAAAGTGTCCCCGTTGGTAGATTGACATTTCCGTTAGCGATCGCATCAGCTACTTCATCGATTCCTATGCCTTTAACACTCAGCGATTCGGGGTCAAGCTGAATTCGTACCGCGTACTTTTGGGAACCAAACACCTGCACTTGCGCCACTCCATCCACCATTGAGAGACGTTGTGCCAGCAATGTTTCAGCGTACTTGTCTACAGTTGAGAGGGGCAGAATAGACGAATTGAGAGAGATGTAAAGGACTGGCTGATCTGCCGGATTTACCTTTCGGTAAGATGGCGGATTAGGCATATTTGTCGGTAACTGTTTTGCTCCCTTAGCGATCGCAGATTGGACATCCTGTGCTGCACCGTCAATATCTCGATTTAGGTCAAATTGCAACGTTAGCTGTGTAGTACCCAAAGAACTCGTAGAGTTCATCGAACTCAATCCCGCGATGCTAGAAAACTGCTGCTCTAAAGGAGTTGCAACTGAGGCAGCCATCGTTTCTGGACTAGCTCCGGGCAAGTTAGCTGTTACCTGGAGTGTTGGATAATCCACATTAGGCAAGTCGCTAACGGGTAGCTGTTGGTAACTGATCAGTCCAAATATCAAAATCCCAACCATAACTAGAGTTGTCATGATTGGACGCCGGATAAATAGCGCGGAAATGTTCATCGCGTTCCCTGCCTCTTGCTTCCTACTTCCGGTTTCACTTGGACTGTTGCACCAGGCACTAGGTTAAATTGCCCATCAATAACTACTTGCTCACCGGATTTCAACCCTTGCTTAATTACCGTTTCGTTCTTAACGGTGTCACCTACTGTAATTGTCCGCATTTCTGCTGTTTTGTCAGGTTTGACTACATACACAAACTGCCCCTGCTGTCCACTTTGTACTGCCTGGGAAGGCACAGTAATGGCATTTGGTTCTTCGCTCAGTTTGAGGACTACATTGACAAACTGACCCGGAAACAGGCGCTCGTCAGCGTTGGTAAAAGTACCTTTAAGTTGAATTGTGCCTGTTTGGGTATTGACTCCACTATCAACAAAGGTGAGTTCGCCTCGGACTGGATGCCCTGCATCTTTAGGAGGTAAAGCATCGACTTCTAACTTGCCGTTAGCACTATATTTTTTGATGTCTGGCAGCAACCTTTGGGGAATGGAAAAGTTGACGTAAATCGGGCGAATCTGGCTAATCGTAATTAGCGGATCGGTGGCATTTGCCTGTACCAAATTGCCTTGATTTAGCTTCAGGCTGCCTGTGCGTCCAGCAATTGGTGAGTAGATGGAACTGTAGGAAAGCTGAACTTTGGCATTAGCGATCGCAGCTTCATCTGCAACCACCACTGCCTCGGCATTTTGTACATCTGCTTGGGCTGCTGCCACTGCTGCCTGAGCATTTGCCACTCCACCTTGATCTGCTTTTACCGTTGCCTGTTGAGCGTCAGCACTAGTCTGATACTGTTCGGCCTGTTCTTTACTGATTGCCCCTTGCTTTAGCAAACTAGCATAACGTTGAGCTTGGACATCTGCATTTGTTGCCTGGGACTTATCCTTCACTACATTCGCTTTTGCCTGATTAACTTCGGCAATGGCTTTGAGTACATTTGCCTGTGCCTGTTTTACCTGGGCTAAATCTTTAGCTTTGGTAGCATTAGCTTGCATCAACGCAGCTTGTAGAGGGCGGGAATCAATTTTAAATAACAAGTCTCCTTTCTTAACGTTCTGTCCTTGCTGAAAATAGACGCCAGTAAGTTGCCCGCCTACTTGAGACTTGACAGATACCGTGGAATATGCCTCCACTGTTCCCGTCGCCGATAGCTGTATTGGAATCGTTTTTTGAGTCGCAGTGGCAACCACTACTGGCACAGCTCGCTTTTTTCCTGCTTCTTTTCTACTTGATTGGGCTTCGGAAGCATTACAGGCACTACACAAGTAGACTAAACCTAATATAAGTAGCGAAAACTGCCCTCTTTGAATAATGCTCTGAAAACGAGGAACAGTTTGAGCAGCCAAGGACGAAATTTTTATCGTCTGAATCGGGGCTAAACAACGCATATCAACAATCTGGGAGAAAGGGGGAAGCACAGACACCTACTAGCTTGTTGTTAGACATCGCATCTTCCATAAAATGGTTGTTTGCGATTAAGTCTAATTAGATAAGCAGAATATTAGCTAAACTAAACATTAGTGTACTAATAATTGCTTTTTTCGCCTACCCCTTTTGGAAACAAATTGTTGTTAAGCTGTTGTGACTTTGATATTAAGTTGTTGTGACTTTACTTGTATATAGGAATCAGATTTGATTCGGAGAATTTATTTGCGTGGGCAGGGAACAAGGAAATATATAGATGTATACTGAGTTTTTTCACAAATCAAATAGCAGTCCTATATATAGAGTTGTGTTGCAAAAATTGTTTGAGAACAAATGAAATAGCCGAAACAACAAGTTTATTTTATGAAGGTGTAGTTTACCGCGTTTACCGCCGTAAACTACGCCCTCAACTGAAATTTAAGCAGCACAAAAAATCGGGGCAGGTGGCACTGCCGTGCCCCTACACCTTGTGATGTCATGTTGTACCGCATCTGAATGGGAACCGCTATATTACATATACCTTGTTAATTGAACTCGGTAACGGTCTTTTTTGGTAACAGCGATTTCCCCAACTTCTAAACGTCCTTTAGAGCGAATAGCGATTAAGTCGCCTGATTTGAGTTGAGAACTAGCTTGGGTAACTTCCTTCCAATTGACACGGACATCACCAGCATCAATGAAATCAACCATTTTGCTGCGAGACATACCAAAACCAGCAGATGCGATCGCATCTAATCGCAAAGAAGCCTCTACAGTAGTTAATTCTTTTTTCTTTGGTTCCCTAACCCTTAATTCAGTTACCTCAATCTGCTGAGTTTTCACAGGAACCGATCGCACCTGTTTGAGACTCATTTCTAAAAATTCCACCAACTCTGGTGCAACAATTGCCTGCGCCCCTCGTTCTCCTAAGACAATCACATCTCCCGTTTTTTCACGGACAATTCCCGTTCCCAACATTGCGCCTAAAAAGTCACGATGAGAGGCGGTATCAAACAGGAAATTACCGGCAATTTCCACAGCCACAAGGCTGACTTGAGATTGATCTAAGGGAAGTTCGGAACGAGCGATCGCTATTCTTTGGCGTTCAGCTTGCGGATATCCACCCCACGCCACCAATTGCACTTCTGTTAATCGGTTAAACACCCGTTGAATTTCTGCCAATTCGGGGGGAGACAGAAAATCAGTCAAAACCACTTCCCAAGTTTTGATGGCTTGCTCTGCTTGATCAATTACACGAGCTACACTATCTCGATTTTCAACACCTTTTAAAAGTTCTTCTCGTGGCAACATTCTTAAAAATTATGAGTTATGAATTGAGAATTAGTCTGCTATAACTATCTTGATTCTAACTTTAATTCCCATACCAATCATCAGGAAACCTTACCCCCAAAAGCCTCCCTACTTCTGATTTATTTCTTGTAATCACCGCTTGCGCCACTTCCAAAGAACAGGGAAGCAGCTCAAGTCGTTGTTTCGTGATGTGTAAACTATGATTTATTCAATACACAGTATTTGTGTCAGCATAACCTTGAATATTTTCTGGATCAAACTGACGCAAAATTCGAGTTGCTTGCCGAGTGAGAGTTTCAGAACCTTGAACGGCAACTAAGTATTTACCTGCATCTAAGCGGTTGCGATAAGGTAAAGCATCACCACCACCTATAAGTAAACCGACTCCGCCACCGACAACCACACCACCCATAGCACCACTAGCAGCACCCAGCAGTCCGCCAACAATGTGATTGCCAACTTCACCCGCCCAGGCAAAAGTATCTAAACCAGTGATGAGGCTGAAGGTAAAACCTGCAAAAAAGCCAAATGGTATTAGCCAGGTTGCCATCAGTTTTGCTTGCTTTTTAGCTTGGTCTTTGGGGTCAATTAAGCCAAACTCGTCAGCCGTTTTATACCCCCTGCCCAGGATAGTACTGTTTATGCCTTCTTTTTCTAAAGCTAAGTAAGCAGCTTCGGCTTGAATGCGGTCTGGTAATACGGCAACAAGGTAATTCATTGATTTTACAATTTGTCTAATAGAAGTTTTGCCTTAATTAACAGCGTATCAGTCCTGGTCGAATCAATTTTGCATTGGGTAGGAGTTAGGAGTGGTTAAAGACGCGATTAATCGTGTCTGTACTGAGTTAAAAGTCTTACTCTCCTTCCCTAAAAGGGAAGGGGTTGGGGGTTAGGTCTGTATTTAACTCAAGTGAATCTAGTGGCTCACAAAAATTGTTCACGCCTCGCTTGAGGACATAAATTAAAACAGGCGTTGCCAAAATCTTAGGAAACGTGGGCATTGCTTTGAGACGTTCTATCATCTTTTGAAGTGAAGTATTAAGCAAATCTTCCCGATATTCTTGTTCGCAAATGACCGCACGCCATTTTCTAGCCAAGGCATCTAACCACTCGGCATTTGCTCTTTCTGGTTGTTGTCCCGCTCGAATGGCTAGCGTCATCGCCGCATCTTCTAAATCTCCATCACAGTCTTCAATCAAATCCAGCGCTTCCATATCGCTGGGATCATCTGCTAATTGAGAGCGAAACTGTGCAATTTCTTGAGATGTTACTTTAGTCATGAATCTTTGACAAGGCAAGCGATGCCTACGGCGGTAAACTACGGACATTTAGTTATGCTATATCATTTCACAAAATTCCTGTTACAAATACGTTTATTTACCAAAAAGCCTCATTCTTCAATGTAATTATTGAAAAATGAGGCTTTTATAATTTTAATTGAGAGGTCAGTCAGCAGTACTAGCGTAGTGCTCTGAGGGTAACAGATCGTTGTAACTGAGCTAAAGCGCGGTTGTAATCCAAAATTGCTGTGACTCGATTACCTTCAGCTCTTGTGAGGTCGTTTTCAGAGTTAATAACATCAGTTTGAGTGCCTACACCAGCTTGGAATCGCAAACGCGCTAAACGTAGAGCTTCCCTAGCTTGTTCCAAAGCGGTATTAGCAGTTTGAACATTCTCCAAACTAGATTGCTGCGTAGAATAGGCTTGTTCTACTTGAAAGCGAATTTGGTTGCGCTGTTCAGCAAATTGAGTTTCTGCGATCGCAATATTAGCTCTTGATTGAGCTGCTCTTGCTCTTGCGGCTCCTCCATCATACAAATTTAGGGTTGCCCTAACTCCTAATGAGTAACCATCAGTAATGCTGACACCATCATCGAACTGATCTAGTAGGTTGTAGCTGGCTACCAAACTAACTTGAGGGCCTAGCTCTCCAAGAGCCTGTCTCCGTTGTTGCTCACTGATATTGCGTTGTGCCAACTGCTGTTGCAATTCTGGACGATTTTGAAAAGCGAGTACAATACTTTGTTCTAGGGTTGGGTTCCAAAGACCAGCTAATTGTACAGGGTCAGCAGCACTAATATTTACCGCTTGCGGCAAACTCAACCGAGTTGCTAAACGACGACGGGCAATTGACTGCTGGGATCTAGCATTAGTCAAATCTTGTTGGGCATTTGCTAAATTCACCTGGGAGCGTAACACATCGAAGCGTGTACCAACCCCAGCTCGCTCTAAAGCTTCTGCATCACGCAAACTAGCCTCGGAGTTCTGCACAGCCGATTGAGCAATGCGTACCTGTTCATCTGCTTGTTGCAGATTATAGTATTCAGTGGCAACATTCAGACGAATTTCTTCAGACTGAGTTTCTACAGCCAACTCATTGAAACGTACCTGTTCTTCAGCCGCTCTGACGTTAGCTTGCACTCTCCCAGAAGTGTAGATGTTATATGACAGTTGTGCTTGACCGGTAAAAGATGTACCAGCTTCATCTCCTGGCTGTGCTATGCCAGTTTGTTGTTCTCTTTGTTTCAACTCAAGTTGACTAGCAGCAGACTGACTGCGAGTAATGTCTGTACTAAGATCAAGAGTGGGCAACAAAGCAGCTTGCGCCTCCCGTAGAGCCGCTCGATTGCGTTCTAGCTCCAATAAGGACACCTGTAGATCCCGATTATTCCGCCGTGCTAGCTCCAGAGCCTGTGCCAAAGTAATCGGCTGATTTCCCTGAAGTCTCACTTCCTCTGGTTTGGTGGGAAATTGCAGAGGATTTGAGCTAGGAATCAGGTTATCGGGAATTTGCACTGGACCTGAGGGCGCTGGAGTGACAGTTCCCGGTACAGTGGTAGGTTGGGCAGAACCCCCCGGTGCAGGCGTTACGGTTTCCGGCGCCGTTGGAATTGGCGTCGAATCTGTCGGAATCGGGCTATTACTTTGGGCGACGAGGCCAATTGCATTTTTTTGTGAGCAGGTGCTTGAAGTCAGTAGCAAATTAGCTAAGGAGTCAGTTTTGCTTTTTCCCAACTCTTGTGGACAACTCTGCGCTGACAACAGTTTTGCTGCTCCTCCACCTGTGGCTGAAGTTTGTAAAAATGTTTGCAACTGAGTAGCAGTATTTATCTTTTGAACTACTGGCTGGTGTGCAGAAGAGAGGGACAAAATTTCTTTTTGGGCAGAAGGAGGTTTTGAAGTGTAGTTAGGAACTACTATCCTCTTTAATTTCTGCCCATAAGCGCTGGAATTAATCTGTTTTTGGTTATTTTGAGCAGAACGGGTGACATCAAGCTGTTGGGAAGGATTAGAGGTAGGGGTCAAACTGAAAAATCTACCTTCATCTTTCTTAAGTACTTGTTTTGTTGGCACAACAGTATTTTCAGCCGAGAATACTGGAATACTGCTATTACTTAAAGGCTTCACACTAAGTTTAGTAAAACCAAAAGCAGGTACTAGGGTTGGAACACTAACATTTGCACCATTAGGCAATTGCGTATTGACGGTTTCCACAACCAAGTCTTGACCATAAGTAGAAGTCAAAACACTAGGAGAAGACGCCAGTTGTACCCCAGTTAGTTTTGCAGTACCAGCCCAAGCAGGCTGAGTTGTTAATACTGCTGCCGTTACACCAGGTAAGAAGCTATAAAAAAATAATTGCTGTCCTTTCACCGCATCCCTCACACGAAAATCAATCTAGCGGCAGAAAACCTTTCTTCACCACAGAATATAGCACGATACTAAACTTAGGAAAGAATATACTACGATACTAAATTTAGGGTTCGGAACTCTGTTTGTCTTCAAAACGTCTAACAATGCGAGAAAGTTCCGCCTTTTCATCGATACTAACGCGAGTAGGAGCACCGCTGATAATCCGTTCGTAGTTTCGGAAAGAATCTTTAATATCGGGCCCGTCAGCAGTGATATTATACTCACGAATCCCCTTATCGTGCCACGAACCTCTCATTTTAAATACGTTAATTGCCCGCGACATTTCTCCCCGAATTTCTACGTACTGTAACATTAGAATTGTGTCGGTTATCGTGGAGATATGAGAGTCAGTAATCGAATGCGCTCCTAGAAATTGGTCAGTTGTGTTAGTAAAGAAACCAGTAATTTCTTCTTGTTTAGCATAACCTGTTACACCAATAACAAACTGCCGAAATGCATTATTGCTAACTCCTCTAGCTAGTGCTGAAAGGGAATCAATGGCGATGCGAGCGGGTTTGAAGATAGCAATTTCTGATTTAATAATTTGTAAGTGGTCTTCTAAACCAGTTGATTCGGGATAGGTACAGATTATTTTGAGTAAACCTTGATCTTCTAATTCTTCAAAATCAATTCCCCAAGAAGAAGCGTTACGAGATAGTTGGGCGCGTGATTCTTCATAAGCAAATAATATTGCCTGTTCTCCATTGAGGCAGCCATCTTGAATAAACTTACTTACTAACAAGGTTTTGCCGGTGCCTGTGGCTCCTGTTGCTAAAATAATTGAATCTTTAAAGAAACCGCCACCGCACATTTCATCTAAGGTTTTAACACCAGAAGATACTCTGACATTAGAAGACCGTTGAGTTAAGCGCATTGCTCCCAGTGGGAAGATATTAACTCCTTCATTAGTAATTGTGAAGGGATATTCACCTTTCATGTGAGTTGTGCCGCGCAATTTGAGAATTTCAATCGTGCGACGGCGGCGTTCTCCTTCTAAAACGTTGCGAACAATTACTACATTATCGGAAACAAATTCTTCCACTCCGAAAGAGGCAACAGGCCCATATTCTTCACTACGTTCAGTGGTTATTACAGTGGTAACACTCAGTAGTTTGAGACGGGCTACCAGGCGAAAAATCTCGCGTCGCACTACTCCCATCGCTTCATACTGCTGAAATACTGCTGTTATTGAGTCGATTGAAACTCGTTTAGCTTTGTATTTGCGAATGGCATATTGCAAGCGTTCAATGAGTGCAGAGAGGTCAAAATTCCCAACGATATCTTGACCTTCTGGATCGGGAGATGCATCAAGAATAAATAACTTGCCTTCTTCGATTAGGCGTGGCAAGTTCCAACCAAAAACATGGGCATTTTTAATAATATCACTGGGTGATTCTTCAAAGGTGACAAATACTCCTGCTTCATCAAAGTAGGTGATACCGTTATAGAGAAACTGAAGAGAGAATAAAGTTTTGCCTGTGCCGGAGGTGCCACTTATCAAGGTAGTTCTACCAATTGGTAAGCCACCATGACTAATATCGTCAAACCCTTCGATCATCGTCCGAATTTTTTCTACACCCCCAATTTTCGGTGGTTGCTTTGGTTCTAATTGCTCGTTTTCACTCATTGCTTGATAATAAATTGGTATTAAAACCTGTTTTTTTATTACTTAAACTTTGTACTCAATTTTTTTATGATTAAAATTTTACTATTCAAAATCCTCTTCACTAAGTTCTTCATAGAGCAAATCTAATCCAATCAACACTCTTTCTCTATCTGAAAGATCGCCGATAATTTTACGAACGGGTGGAGGCAAAATTTTAGATAGTGTTGGCGTTGCTAATATTTTATCTTCTTCAGCCAACTGCGGGCTTTTCAGGACATCGATTACTTTTAAAGCATAAACACCTTCAAACTCTTGTTCTAAAATATCTTTGAGTGTTTTTAAGGCTCGAACTGAATTAGGGGTATTACCTGCTACGTAAAGCTTGAGAACGTAGGTCTTTCTGGCTTTATTCATATACTTAATGGTTATTCGTTATTATAGAGATAGAAGATGCGAAGGCGGATTGAGAGTAACTAACAGCAGTAGCTTGTTCTAAGTTGAACATCGATAAATTCAATTTATTTAGAAATCGAACTCCTATAAACTTCGCACAAATGAGCCAAGATATCTATCAATGTTAAACGGTAATCAAGTAACGTTTCATTGCTCCTTCCTTCTAATTTTAGTTGGTTAGAAAATTCTTCAATTACCTCCATGTGAATTTCGATTATTTGGGGCACAGGAATATTAGCATAAAATATAGTATTGATAAATTTATCAATTTTATCTTTGAGTGTTTTATCTGTGGTAAAATAATCTATAAGAATCAGACTGTAATCTAATTTAAGCTGTCTTAATAATCCTTGCCTTTCGGCTAGAGTCATATCCTGGAAATACTGTTGGCTTTTTTGCATCTGACTGGCAAATACATAGATGTATTTGCCAGTGTATGCCTTTCTTGGATTTTGTTGTGGCCAATTTGGGAAGTAATTGATTTTTCTAGAGCTAGGCGCAAGGCTCGGTAGGTAGGAAAATTGAGCAATAATCGCGTCAATCAATTTCCACACCCACGTGCTCAAACCTTTTTGGTTGACTAAACCAACTAAATTATTTAAACATTTGTTAACATCAGCTTGCAGAATCAGTATCGGTAATAACATCTATTTTTGAATCTATCTCCTTGATCGCCCTGACCAAGAAACGTGGGCTGATAAATTTGGCTAACGCTTCTAGGGTAATACTGGGTGTTTAGTAAACTGGTGATTCCACCCCAAGATAACGCTCTGTGTTTGCAGATAGTGCTAGCCATTCAACAACCTAATGCAGCAACTGAGTAGTATAACTTAGTAGGTCTTTGATGATGAGGTATCTGTCAGCATAGCAAGACACAGTAGCTAATTTATTATTTGCATATCTATGTATATAAATAGATAGATTTTTGGATTTTGCTCCTTGATAAGATATTTAAACGAACTTAAAGAATTGTCGAATTCAAAATCATTATAATTCCTCAAGGTTCTAAAGCGAATCTTTGGGGCCATAATTGTTTTAGCCGTCGCTATCGATGAGGAGTTTAAATACCAGTAAGACACTAAGGAGGCTAGTTGCTAGAAATGAAAAACCTCGCCTCTTGGAAAAATGCACTCGTCCGCAAGCAAGTGTCCGTGATGGGAAATCCCATTGTTTTAATGGCGTTGAAATAACCAGAGTTGCTTATATGAGTCTTCTTAGAGGATATGACTTCAGGCGAAAAGACCATCAACAGTTGGCAGATGGAAATGCCGGAGGGTTCCACAGGAAGAATGACCCCCAAAGCCCTATGTTAATGTTAGATTACCCGCTTTATGACTTTCAGGCAACCGTACCTAGCTGCCCCCAAACAACTTCTTTGGCAGTGGTGTTGGAGATTTTTGAGCAAGAGCAGTGCGATCGCTTGGTAGTAGTGAATCAACAGCAATGCCCCATCGGATTGCTCTATTCTGCCCGTTTAATCCAAAAATTATTAGCACATAGTGACGATAAAAATCTAAATTTACACCAATCGCTCTCTGCCTGGGGTCAAGGTCTAATTGAGCCAATACAGACAATATCAGCTTCTGAGCGTGTAGAGCAATTAATGCACTTGTGTTATCCAGAAGCCAAAAAACACCAGCAGAACTTAGATTGGGCACTGATTGACTCCGATGGTCAATATTTGGGACTGCTGGATAGTTCACGTCTGTTGCGATTGTTGGCTAAGGAACGCATGGCTGGGTTACAAAGCTCAGGTATCCAGAGGTCGTCTGGTGTGCAGACGCCAAGTGACTCCAAGTCATTGGGACACCAATCATTAGGACACCAGCCACTAGTACACTTGCTAGAAAGACTGCCTTGGCCTTTGATGTTGCAAACAGGTACTGGCGAGATCGTAGCCCGCAATCCCGCCTGGTGGCAGCAATTAGGAGCATTAAAAGATCCAGAAGGAGTTAGGCAACAGGTGGAGGCAATACTTGTCCCTAACGCCTCCCAAAAACCAGAATATGCCACCCAACGAACAATCAAGGTTCATCCCAGTGTTAGGGAGAATGAGCATGGTGGTGAAGAAGAACTGACTCAGCAAGAGGCATCATCTGATGCTGTATATAGTCGCTGCTATTTGGATAGTCAAGTGGGTACTTGTACCTGCGTTGTCGAAGTGCAAAATGGTCAGGAGCGAATCTGGCAGTTTGCCAAAATTCCTTTAGATAGTCCTGAGTTTAAAGTCATGAGTGCTGAGTCGGAGGTTGCACTCAGCAATGATTTGTGGTTAGTTTTAGCTACTGATGTCACTGAGCAGCAGCAGCTTTGTAAAGAACTAGCAGCAAAAAATGCCGATTTAATTCAACTAAATCGGTTAAAGGATGAGTTTTTAGCTTGTATAAGTCATGAACTTAAAACTCCCCTAACTGCCGTTTTAGGATTATCCCGCTTGCTCGTGGATCAGCAGTTGGGAGAACTTAACGAGCGTCAAGCCCGTTATGCGGGACTGATTCATCAAAGTGGACGCCACCTCATGAGTGTGGTTAATGACATTTTGGATTTGACCCGGATGGAAACGGGACAAATGGATTTGACGCTGGCCCCTGTAAAAATTAGTGCTGTGTGCGATCGCGCCCTCTCAGAAGCCAAAGCTATCCACACTCAAACCACCAAAGCTACATCTGCCTCGCCAACTCAAAATGGCCGTTTATCTGCTCCCGAATTCAGCCTTTCCATTGAACTAGGCTTAGATCAGATGGTGGCAGATGAGTTGCGCTTACGCCAAATGCTAGTACACCTACTTTCCAACGCCTTTAAATTCACCGAAATCTCTGGCGAAATTGGACTACGGATAAGCCGTTGGGAAGGATGGATTGCCTTTACAGTTTGGGATACAGGTATTGGCATTCCTGAACACCAGCAACACTTAATCTTTCAAAAATTCCAACAACTAGAAAATCCTCTCACCCGCCAATTTGAAGGCACTGGTCTGGGGCTAGTACTAACTCGCGCCTTGGCTCGTCTCCACGGAGGAGATGTCAGCTTCTTATCTCGTGAAGGTAAAGGTAGCCAGTTTACCCTACTTCTGCCGCCCAGTCCCCCGAAAACAGGCTTTTCTGAGTCAGATATGGGCATCGGAGAAGACGAAGAAACACGATACCAACAGATACGAGAAATCCCCGCACCATCTCGTCAGAATATTAGTAACACCACACAGCATCATCCCGCTAGTCCGCAAAGGTTGGTCTTGGTAGTCGAGGCAGTAGCTCGATATATTGAAGACTTGACCGAACAACTCAAAGGTTTAGGATATCGGGTAGTGATTGCGCGATCGGGGACAGAAGCAGTCGAAAAAGCTCGGCGCTTGCAACCAATAGCGATATTTTTGAATCCCTTGCTACCCTTGCTATCCGGCTGGGATGTGCTGACTTTGCTGAAATCTGACACCGCAACCCGTCATATACCTGTAATTGTGACAGCAACGGGAGCCGAAAAGGAGCAAGCATTTGCTAACCGAGCCGATGGTTTTTTAAGCTTGCCGGTAGAGCATCAGGTTTTGGCACCAGTTCTAGAAAAATTATGTACTGCACAAGCAGTTCCGCAGTTAGGGTTAAACAACAGCGCAATTATCCCAACTAAAACCCCACTGCGAATTCTCAGGTTGGTGAATCCCCAGTTAGAATCGGTCAATCCCCACCCCTCACTTAGAGAACACCGGGTGATTGAAGTAGATGACCTAGATCAGGCAGAACTTTTGGCGCGGGTATGGCAGTTTGATGTCATTTTGCTAGATGTAGAAAGTACTACCGCCCAAATTTATCTACAACAACTAATTGGGCATCCACGTTTAGCAGCTATACCACTGGTTACTTGCGATGTTGCAACTACCCTAATAGCTTCTAAAATACCAGGGCTATCTGTATTTCCTTACTTAACACCATTTGCTAAAGACAATAATAGCCGCACCGAGAAAACAGATGCTTTACTATCAGTACTGCAAATTGCTTCTGGTATTTGCTGTCCTCCTAACATCTTAGTGGTAGATTTGACAATGCTTCGTGATTTACCACAGGTAAGACGCAAGCAAGTTAAGGGTTATCGGACTGAGCAAAATTGCTCAATTAGTAGTGAAACTGCTGAACGGGGATCTGAGTGGTTCCAAGCTTTAATTCAGTACCTACAAACAGCAGGTTTCAAAGCGGCGATGAGTCCTTGTTGGGCAGAAGTGTTACAACAAATTCGTCACGAAAGCGTTGACTTACTGCTAATTTGTTTAGGAGAATCCGCTATCCACAAAGATGTGCTGAAAGCACTGAAAACATTGGGAGATTCGCCTTTAAAGTTACCACCAATTTTGGTACTGAATCAGCGATTTAATCGCTCAGAAAAAAGTTTCCAGACTGGGGTAGCTCATAAGGAAATTGACAAGCAGAAGAAGAATACTTTGGAATCGATAGAAACCGTTGTTGGTGCGATCGCTACCCAAATATTGCCGCGATCAATATCAATGGAAGACCTATTAAACCAGATAAACCAAGCTTTAGCTGTCAATGGTTACAATAACAAATGTTAATGATTATTGAGAAGAATATCTGATGTGTTAACAAAGCCATACTTTGACTCAGTTACTTAGGGGTTGCTGAAAAAGTAATGGAAAAGCAATCTTAAGGGTGATTCATTAAAATTATTCCAACTAAGTATAGTCTAAAAATACATATCCCTCAAAGCAACTAGCAGACAATTTTGCCCCAAATTCTACTGCCTTACCCGCTTTACCTCGGACGATTGGACGAATATGTGGTTGGATTAAACTAACAATACGGTCATCAATACTCTGTTTTTTATTTTTATTAGGTCAGATAACCTATATATTGTGAGCTTCTCTTTCTTTTTCAGCAACACCTAAGTCAATACTACTCGGTTAAGCATTTTGAACCCAAGGTTTGGTTTTGGGAAAGGGTTACTGGGTTTGGGTTAAAGGTTTTTAATTTCCCTTTCCCCCTTAACCGACAAGTATTGACACCTAAGTAGAATTAGGGCACAAAAAATTTCGTTGGTCATAGCCTGGAGTTCAACCTACCTCCAAAGGGATTCCATTCCTTGCTTATTGGCTGCTAAAATAGCTGTCTTCCTTGCCCCTTAAAGCATTCATTCTTCTTGTCCTCTCGAAATTATCTAACGGACACGAAGGTACAGTTAATACTCTCATTGCAAACCACCTCTAAAGTTTTAATTTTCAATGAAGATGTATTGAAAATAACTCCGATTTTGAGGAAATAGGTCAGAATAAGAAAACTAAATCTAAGAGTCAGTGCCCTTTCATAAAAACATTGTAAGATTGCGGCACAATTCCTTGTGAAATTAGTCTTCAAATCTCATTTTGAAGCTAAAAATATCACTATAAAATGTAAGTAAAAATACTAATGGCTAAGCATATTAAAGCTTTAACATCCTTGCGTGGTGTTACAGCTATATCAATTGTCATACATCATTATTCCTTGTTATTTATTTATCTCGGAACAATATCGTACTCAACCTACATGGTTTGCTGGTTTCTCCAAAAATCTATATCTTTAATATACAAAAGTATCTTTCATGTGAATTTTAGAACAAACCTTAGTATTTATAACTCAGTAATAATTCTGATTTTGTATAGTTTAATAGTAACATTAGCTGCATTGCTAACCTATAAATTTGTTGAGTTAAAAGTGCAACACTACTCAAAAACTCTGCGTTTTGCAAAAAGATACGTTTTTTGCGGAAATTAAATATGAAAGCAATAACTGATTCATTGGCTAAAAATAAAAATCAATTGTTGGTAACTGAATGTCAAACATCATTATCATCAGAAAATAACTTAGAAGGAGATAATTTAACATTACCTATCTTGAAAGAATCTGAAAAAAAACTACTGAACAAGTGGAATAATACTCAAACTGATTACCCTCAGCAAGCGTGTATTCATCAGTTATTTGAAGCACAAGTAGAGAAAACACCTGATGCTGTAGCACTAATCTTTAATAATCAGCATCTCACCTATAGAGATTTGAATAGTCGTGCTAATCAACTAGCACAACATCTCCAAACACTAGGAGTAGGAATAGAAACTCTTGTAGGCATCTGCATAGAGCGATCCTTAGAAATGGTTGTAGCACTTTTAGCTATCCTCAAAGCAGGTGGAGCTTACGTACCACTAGATCCAGGGTATCCACAAGAACGTTTAGCTTTCATGCTCTCAGATACTCAGGTATCAGTACTATTAACTCAAAAAAAACTAGTTACCAAATTACCTACTCATGCAGCATTTGTAATTTGTTTAGATGCAGATTGGAATGCGATTAAGCAAAATAAAGAAGAGAACTTAAGCACTAGTGTCACTGCTGACAACTTGGCTTATGTCATGTATACCTCAGGTTCTACAGGTACGCCCAAAGGTGTTAGCGTTATTCATCGTGGTGTAGTTAGGTTAGTCAAAGAAACTAATTATGTTCACCTCACGGCTGAAGAAGTAATTCTGCAACTTGCTCCTATTTCCTTCGACGCTTCAACTTTTGAAATTTGGGGTTGCTTACTTAACGGTGGGCAACTAGTAATTTGCCCTCCTCATACACCATCATTAGAAGAATTAGGGCAGATTATTCAACAACATCAAGTCACTACTCTTTGGCTGACAGCCGGCTTATTCCATCTCATAGTTGATGAAAAAATTGATGCGTTAAAATCTTTGCGTCAACTTTTAGCGGGTGGCGATGTCTTATCTGTTCCCCATGTACAGAAGTTTCTCCAAACAGTAGAGAACTGTCGGCTAATTAATGGTTATGGGCCAACTGAGAATACAACTTTTACCTGCTGCCATCTTATAACAGCTCCACTGCAACCAGGTGTATCTATTCCTATTGGTCGCTCAATTGCTAATACCCAAGTTTATATATTAGACAATAACTTCCAAGCAGTAGCAATTGGAGAAGTTGGCGAATTGTACATTGCTGGAGATGGATTAGCTAGAGGGTATTTGAATCGCCCCGAATTGACTGCCGAAAAATTTATTTTTCATTCATTTGATAGCAATTCAGCAACCCGCCTTTACAAAACTGGAGATTTAGCTCGTTATCTTCCAGATGGCAATATCGAGTTTTTAGGTCGGATTGACAATCAGGTAAAAATTCGCGGTTTCCGAATTGAACTAGGGGAAATTGAGCGGGAGATTGCACAACATCCTGATGTTCGCGAAATTGTGGTTTTAGCTCGTCAGGACAAAACAGTTGAAAAGCAGTTGACTGCTTATATTGTTCCTCACTATAACAGTGGATATACGCACAATAAATTACGTGGTTTCTTACAACAGCGACTACCTAATTACATGGTGCCATCGGCGTTTGTGATGTTAGAGTCACTGCCTTTGACTGCAAATGGCAAAGTAGATAGACATAAATTGCCAGCACCAAGTAGAGAACGTCCGCAACTAGAACAAGCTTATATTGCTCCCCAAACCGATTTAGAGCGTCTACTTGCAGGTATTTTATCCGAACTCCTCAAAATCGATCGCGTTGGGATTGATGATAATTTCTTTGATTTGGGAGCAACTTCAATTTCAATTCTGCAAGTTGCTGTGCGAGTCCAACAGGAGCTTGGTATTGAGCTACCTACTGTGAAGTTATTTCAGTATTCAACGATTGGCTCTTTAGCAAACTATTTGCATTCCAACCAGAATAGCCAACCGTCTTCTGACAAGCTACAAAATCGCGCCCAACGCCAACAAGCAGCTCGGACTCGTCGTCGTAATCATCAACAAGGTGTTAAGCAATGGTAAATATACAAGCATCGGATAACCAAGATCCTAGTGATGGTGTTGCCATTATTGGCATGGTAGGAAGATTTCCTGGCGCTGGAAATGTTGATGAGTTTTGGCGCAATCTGTGTGAGGGATTAGAATCAACGACTTTTTTTCAAGATGACGAACTAGATCCTAGTATTGATCCGAACCTTTGTAAAGATCCTAGCTACGTGAAAGCGAGAGGAATTATTCCTGGAGGAGAAACTTTTGATGCTGCCTTCTTTGGCATTAATCCACTGGAAGCTGTGGTTATGGATCCACAAGCTAGAGTTTTCCTAGAGTTGGTTTATGAAGCCCTAGAAAATGCTGGTTATGAATCAGAGTTTTTTGAGGGTTTGATTGGTTTATACGCTGGTTGCGGTCAAAATACTTATTTTGCTAACCACATTTCTGGACGTATGGAAATTGTCGATCGCATCGGCGAGTTCCAGACCATGTTAGCAAATGAAAAAGACTTTTTAACCACCCGTGCTGCTTACAAGCTCAACCTTAAAGGCCCAGCTGTCAGTGTTAATACAGCTTGCTCTACTTCTTTAGTAGCAATTATTCAAGCTTGTCAAGCCTTAAGCAGCTATCAGTGCGATATGGCTTTAGCTGGTGGTGTATCTATGACTACACCTCAAAATAGCGGTTATATGGCTCAAGAAGGCAGTATGCTCTCTGGAGATGGTCATTGTCGTCCCTTTGATGCCAGCGCTCAGGGCACAATGTTCAACAATGGCGCAGGAATAGTTGTCCTCAAGCGTTTAGAAGATGCACTCAATGAAGGCGATCGCATCTATGCCGTAATTCGTGGTTCAGGTATTAATAATGACGGCGCTGATAAAGTAAGCTTTACGGCTCCTAGCGTAGACGGACAAGCAGAAGCCATTGCAATGGCGCAAGCTTATGCCAACTTCCATCCAGAAACCATCTCTTATATTGAAGCTCACGGTACAGCTACACCTTTAGGCGACCCCATTGAAATTGAAGCGCTGACGCAAGCATTTCGTGTGCATACAGATGCTAAACAATTTTGTGCGATCGGCTCTCTCAAAAGCAATGTCGGACATTTAGTTGCGGCGGCTGGGGTAGCAGGATTAATTAAAACCGTTCTTGCCCTCCATTATAAAAAGATTCCACCTAGCTTAAATTTTGAGGCTCCCAATCCCAAGATTGATTTTGCCAATAGCCCCTTCTATGTAAATACCAAACTAGCTGAATGGCCAGAAGGTGAAACTCCGCGACGAGCCGGTGTAAGTTCTTTTGGTGTCGGCGGGACTAATGCTCATATTGTGCTGGAAGAAGCGCCACAAATTCAAAATTCTGGATCTTCTCGTCCACAGCAGCTATTGTTGCTCTCGGCAAAAACTAGTACCGCCTTAGAAGCTGCAACAGCAAATTTGCAGCAACATCTCCAGTACAATGCTGAAATTAACTTAGCCGATGTAGCTTATACCCTACAGCGAGGGCGCAAAGCCTTAAATTATCGACGTAGTGTAGTTTGTCACGACATCACAGATGCGATCGCAGCGTTACAATCTTTAGATCCCAATCAAGTAAATACCCGCCATACAGAAATCCGTAATCCAGCCGTTGCCTTCATGTTCCCCGGACAAGGGTCGCAATATGTGGATATGGGACTGAATCTCTACAACCGCGAACCTGTGTTTCAGGAGGTAGTAGATGAATGTGCAGAAATCCTTAAACCATTACTGGGCGGTGATTTACGAAAAATTATATATCCCGCGCCAAGCGATGCCTACGGCGGGCTACGCCTACGCGAAACTGCGGCTATCGCCCTAAAGCAAACCTGCTTTACTCAACCAGCATTATTCGTCATTGAATACGCTTTAGCGCAACTGTGGCAAAGTTGGGGAGTCAAGCCCCAAGCGATGATTGGTCACAGCATTGGCGAATTTGTCGCCGCCTGTATTGCGGGTGTATTCACCTTAGAAGATGCGCTGATGTTGGTTGCAAATCGCGGTCGCTTCATGTGGGACTTACCACAAGGGGCCATGCTCTCAGTGCGCTTACCAGCTAAAGAGGTAGAGCCGCGATTGAGTCCAGAATTAGCGATCGCCGCAATTAACGGCCCTTCCCTGTGTGTAGTTTCTGGGCCAACAGAAGCGATCGCGACTCTGCAAAAACAACTAGAAAGCGAAGAAGTTGTCTGTCGCCGTTTACACACTTCCCACGCTTTCCATTCCCCAATGATGGATGACATCATAGCCCCCTTTGCTGAGGTAGTTAGGAAAGTTAAATTATCACCTCCTCAAATTCCCTTTGTTTCCACAGTTACCGCCGACTGGATTACAGCCCAGCAAGCAACTGATCCGATGTATTGGGCTACACATCTACGTCAGACTGTGCGATTTGCGGAGGGTATACAAACCTTATGGCAGCAACCAGAACGCGTACTGTTAGAAGTTGGGCCGCGAATCACAACTACGACCTTAGCCCGCCAACAAGCAAAAGATATTAAACAACAGATAGCGATCGCTTCTCTGGGCGATAACGCTGAGAACGAAGCCGAATGGACAGCATTACTCAAGGCAGTAGGACAACTGTGGCTAGCAGGAGTATCTATTGACTGGAGCAACTTCTATCAAAGGGAAACGCGACAACGAATTTCTCTGCCTACCTATCCCTTTGAACGCCAACGCTTCTGGATTGATCCTTTACCTCATCCCAATCGCGCAGCAACTCCCAAACCTTCAAATCCCCAGTTAGAAAATACCCAAGATATGACAAAATCTCCTCAGCAAAAGCTTATTCCTCTGCTAAAAGAAATTATTGAAGAAACATCAGGATTGGAAATCGCTAGTGTTGACGATTCGACAACATTTTTAGAAATGGGATTAGATTCTTTATCACTGACTCAAGTAGGGCTAGCGTTAAAGAAAAAATTTCAAGTAAAGGTAACACTTCGGCAGTTACTAGAAATTTACCCCAATTTAGGAACACTGGCTGACTTTATCAATCCAGCCTTGTCTCCCGAAACTTTATCTGCATTAGGATTAACAGAAACTGTTGCAGAACCCATTCCAGAAGTACCATTACCAGCACCTGCAACCACATCACCCACTTTGCTAGTGCATGAAGTTCATACAAATGGATCTGCACCTCAGATTTCTGCCCAACCTGCTGCATCCAGTTTCTTCGAAAATGTGATTAATCAGCAGCTACAAATCATGAGTCAGCAATTGGCACTATTGGGTAACAACAGTCAAGCTGTAACAATCCCAGTTGTACCTGCGGCGACACCTCAAAATAATGGTGTCAAACCACAAAATGCCGTATCTATCCCAGCGACTCAAACGAGCAAAGAATCACCTGCATCGGTAGACACGGAATCAAATGGCCCTAAAAAGGCATTTGGTGCGGCTGCTCGAATTGAAAAAACCCAGACTAAAACTCTGACAACGCAACAACGAACTTATCTAGACAAAATTATTCAAAGATACACACAACGGACTAAAAAATCCAAAGAATATACTCAATCCCATCGCCCTTATTTGGCAGATCCAAGAACTGTTTCTGGCTTTAACCCGACGATGAAAGAGATGGTTTATCCCATCGTAGCGTCTCGTTCATCGGGTTCTAAACTTTGGGATCTTGATGGCAATGAATATGTCGATTTAAGCAACGGCTTTGGTTTGAATTTGTTTGGTTGGTCGCCACCTTTCATTACCGAAGCAATTGAAGCACAACTGAAACTAGGCATGGAAATTGGGCCGCAGACTCCCTTAGTTGGAGAAGTGGCAAAGCTGATGTGTGAGTTGACCAACTTTGACCGAGCAGCCTTTTGCAACACAGGTTCGGAAGCGGTTTTGGGAGCGATGCGGATGGCACGCACCATCACAGGGCGTAACTTAATCGCCATCTTTTCTGGAGCTTATCACGGTATTTTGGATGAAGTAATTGTTCGGGGGACAAAAAAACTAAGGTCAATTCCTGCGGCTCCTGGTATCCCACCGGAAATGGTAGAGAACATTTTAGTGGTGGACTACGATTCACCTGAGTCTCTAGAAATCCTTAGAAGCCGGGCTGATGAGTTAGCAGCAGTGATGGTTGAATCTGTGCAAAGCCGTCGCCCTGAATACCAGCCCAAGGAATTCCTTCAGCAATTACGTGATTTCACTGAAGAAGCTGGTATTGCTCTAATTTTTGACGAAATCGTTACCGGATTTAGAATTCATCCAGGTGGCGCTCAGGCACATTTTGGTATCAAAGCTGATATAGCAACTTACGGCAAGATTGTGGGCGGTGGACTACCGATTGGAGTCATTGCTGGGAAATCGCAATATATGGATGCTTTAGATGGTGGATTTTGGCAGTTTGGGGATGACTCAGTTCCAGAAGTTGGTGTAACTTACTTTGCCGGAACTTTTGTCCGCCATCCTTTAGCACTAGCAGCCGCCAAAGCAGTACTTCAACATTTAAAACAGAGTGGCCCCAGCTTGCAGCAAAATCTCAATGCCAGAACCGATAAATTTGTAGCGGAACTTATGGGCTATTTCCAGAAAGTTCAGGCTCCGTATACAGCTTATAACTTCGGCTCCCTGTTTATGGTGAAATCTGCACCAGAGTTTCCTTACGGAGACTTACTATTTTATTTACTGCGGGATAAGGGAGTGCATACTTGGGATCACCGTCCTTGCTTCTTGACAACAGCCCATTCCGAAGCCGATCTAGCTTTTGTAATGGCAGCCTTTAAAGAAAGTATTGCCGAAATGCAGTCTGCTGGCTTTTTGTCTGCACCGCCCATAGAAGTAACAAACAGCGAAGTTACTAATAACAACCTACGTAATCGTCCTCCGCAACCTAATGCCAAATTAGGACGAGATCCCCAAGGCAACCCCGCTTGGTATATCCCCGATATTGAGCGACCTGGGAAATATTTACAAGTTGCAAGTGTTTCCTAAGTGCTTTAAAAAATTGGCGTTGCTGATTGCAAGTATGAAGTCATATCAAAAAATGTCAATTCTTACTCCAATTCAGCAACACCAAAAATTCACTGTGTTTGCAAATATTAAATACTCATCGATTAGGGCTTTTTATATTAACTGATAATGTACTTAAACCTAGTTCAAGTAAGTCTTAATAAGATCATAGTAGAAATTAGAAGCTAAACTTTTGACAGATTTGATATAGCAAAATGATTTTTATAAATAGTGTGGGCAATGCTCACCAAAACCATAATTGGGTGAACAACTTGTATTTCAAAAATCTCATAAAACCATCAAGATTATCCTAAAAATATCTAACTGTTTATATTCTTGAGATAATTCAATGCCAAAAATATCAATGTATAACCAAATCAATTCGCTCACCGCTCTGCGCGGTATTGCAGCTTTGGTTGTTGTTGTACATCATTTCTCATATTACACTTTACCTAAAACTGGTTCAACTTTATCAGCATATAGCAATTTTTTTCGTAATGGATATTTGTGGGTTGATTTTTTCTTCATTCTGAGTGGTTTTATCATGACCCACGTTTATATTGAAGATTTTTCATTAAAAGTTAATTCATCTAAATATCGTTCATATTTATCATCGCGTTTTGCCAGAATTTATCCTCTACATATATTTATTTTATCTCTATTTATCGGATTAGAAATTTTAAAACTATTTTTACTAAATAATTCTGCTTTTACTGGTAAATTTAACTTAACTGCCCTTTTTGCTAATATTTTTCTTCTCCAAGCATTCGACTTAAAATGCCCACCTTTATTTTGGTGCGATACTTATTGGAATGAGCCAGCTTGGTCAATTAGTGTAGAGTTTGTTATTTATTGTATATTTCCATTTCTCTTGTTTTTGTTATTACGAAATAATGAGAAAAATGATTTAAAAATTTATGTTTCTGCTCTCTTCAGTATATTACTACTCATCGCTTTTACCCGTGGAAATTTAGATAGTATTATTGGCATACCTTCCATAGCTAGGTGCGGGCTAGAGTGCATACTCGGCATTATAACTTATAAAATTTATCGCAGAGGTAATTATAGAAATTATTTTAATCTTAACTTACTAGCAATTATAGCTATAACTTGGATAATTCTGATTATGAATTACTACTGGACTTATTGGCGTAGTCTTCATGATTGGCTAATTTTACCAGCTTTTTCTCTCCTAATTTTAGCTGTATCTATCAAAAATAATAGTGTAATATCAAAATTTTTAAATTCAAGGTTGATGCTGTATTTCGGGACTATATCTTACTCGATTTACATGGTTCATTGGTTTGTTCAAGAATTGTTAAAAACATTATGGATTTATAAATTTCACCATGCTTTTGGCAAAGGATTCACAGAATATGAAGCCTTGACATCTTTAGGAGTATTTCTTATGATTATCATATTGGCTGCATCATTGACATATAGATTTGTAGAGGTTCCGATGCGTAATTATTTAAAGTCTACAATCTTGGCTAAACAATGAATTTAAATGCCAATGCTTTTCCAAGAAAAAATTAAATTTTACTTTGAATAAACTGAGAAAATAATAGAATTTTATGAGCTTATTACCTGTAGATTACCAATCCAGTTTAACTGCGGTTGATTTTGATCCATTTGCAGATGGAGAATTACTTCTAACCGCCCCTGCCACAGAATCACAAAAAGAAATCTGGGCTTCTGTACAAATGGGGGATGCTGCCAATTGTGCTTATAACGAGTCCCAATCTCTGCGACTAAAAGGCGAACTTGATGTCAAAGTTTTCCAGTCTGCGGTGGAAAAGTTAGTACAACGTCATGAAGCACTACGGACAACTTTTAGCACCGATGGCAATACACTCTGCATTGTTGCTTCTCGGCAAATTGAAATCCCTATTATTGATGTTTCTAACCTGGAACCACAAGAACAACAGGAAAAATTAGCTAGTATCTTGCGACAAGAGGTAGAGCAACCTTTTGATTTGGAACATGGGCCGCTATTTCGAGCAAAAATTGTCAAATTGCAGGCGCAGGAGCATCTAGCTACTTTGACAGCACATCATATTATTTGTGATGGTTGGTCTTGGGCAGTGCTGATGCCAGATTTGGGTAAACTTTATTCTGGCTTGCAACAGGGTATTGTTCCTGAATTAGAAGAACCAGACAATTTAAGTGAATACGCGATTTTGCAGGAAGAAGAGGCGGATAGTCCAGAAGCGATCGCCACAGAACAATACTGGTTGCAACAATTCGCTGACTCTGTACCTGTTGTAGATTTCCCCAGCGATCGCCCCCGTCCACCACTCAGAACCTTTAACGCTGCCCGTGAAGATTGGCATTTAAGCCCCGAACTAGTTGCCAACCTCAAACAACTAGGGACAAAACTCGGTTGTAGCTTTATGACTACTATCCTGGGAGGATTTGAGGTTTGGCTGCACCGTCTGACGGGACAAAACGACTTGGTTGTTGGTATTCCAGCCGCCGGACAAGCCGCATTGGGGCAATATAATCTCGTAGGACACTGTGTAAACTTATTACCATTGCGTAGCCAGATTGATGGCGAAAAATCTTTCAGCGACTATTTGCGATCGCGGCGATCGGCTGTCTTAGATGCTTACGATCATCAACAATTTACCTTTGGTAGTCTGGTCAAAAAATTAGTTTTGGCACGAGATTCTAGCCGTATTCCCTTAGTTCCCATTACATTTAATATCGATCAGGGTTTAGATAGTGATAAACTCCCCTTCACTGGGCTGGAAGTAGAATTTTTCTCTAACCCCCGTTCCTTCGAGAATTTTGAACTATTCATCAATGCTACGGAATTACATGGTCAGATGACCCTGGAATGTCAGTACAACACTAATTTATTTGACGCTGACACTATTCGCCACCGGATGGCAGAGTTTGAAACTTTGTTATTGGGAATAGTTGCTAACCCTAATCAAAGTATTGCTAAATTGCCAATTTTACCAGCAGTTGAGCAACAGTTATTAACAACATGGAACCAGACACAAACAGACTATCCCCACCATAAATGTATTCATCAGTTATTTGAGGAGCAGGTAGAACGCACCCCTGATGCTGTGGCGTTGGTATTTCAAGAACAACAACTTACTTATCGAGAGTTAGATATTCGCGCCAACCAATTAGCGCAATACCTGCAAACATTAGGAGTAGGCGCAGATGTTCTTGTGGGAATCTGCGTCGATCGCTCCTTAGAAATGGTAGTAGGTCTTTTAGGGATTCTGAAAGCAGGTGGAGCTTACATCCCCCTAGATCCGGGGTATCCGCAAGAACGTTTGGCTTTCATGGTTTCAGACACCCAGATCAAATTACTGTTGACTCAAAAACAGCTAATTGACAAACTACCTGCTCACGCAGCAAGTGTAATTTGTTTAGATACTGACTGGGATACTATCAACCAAGCAACACCAGAGAATTTAATTAGTAATGTCAAGGCTGACAACTTGGCTTATGTAATGTACACATCTGGTTCTACAGGTCAGCCCAAAGGTGTTAGTGTTATCCATCAAGGCGTAGTTAGATTAGTCAAAGAAACTAACTATGTAAGCCTCACTAACAAAGAAGTATTTCTACAAATTAGTCCTATCTCTTTTGATGCTTCAACTTTTGAAATTTGGGGTTGTTTGCTTAATGGTGGAAAACTAATAATATTCCCTCCCCATACACCATCTTTAGATGAATTAGGACAATTTATTCAGCAATATCAAGTGACAACCTTATGGCTAACGGCGGGTTTATTCCATCTAATAGTCGATGAAAAAATTGATGCTTTAAAACCCTTACGTCAACTGTTAGCAGGTGGTGATGTTTTATCCGTTACCCATGTCCAGAAATTTATCAACACAGTAGAAAACTGTAAACTAATTAATGGTTATGGTCCGACAGAAAGTACAACTTTTACCTGCTGTTATGAGATTACAGCACCACTAAAGCCAGGGGCTTCTATTCCTATTGGTCGCCCCATTGCTAATACCCAAGTTTATATATTAGACTCCCATTTGCAACCCATCCCAATTGGAATCACAGGTGAGTTGTATATTGGTGGCGATGGTTTAGCACGAGAATATTTCAATCGCCCGGATCTGACGGCTGAAAGATTTATTGCCAATCCCTTTAGCTCAGATACTCAATCACGTTTATATAAAAGTGGAGACTTAGCTCGCTATTTGCCAGATGGAAAGATTGAATACCTGGGTCGGATTGACAATCAGGTAAAAGTGAGCGGTTTCCGCATAGAATTGGGTGAAATTGAAATTGCACTTTTGCAATATCCGGCAGTCAAAGAAGCGGTAGTAATTGTTCGAGAAGATGCTCCTGGTGAGAAAGTGCTAGTTGGTTATTTTGTAGCAGAAACTGGTCAAGATAGCCCGCAAATAATCTCCGAGTTACGTCGATTCTTAAAACAGCAGCTTCCTGAATATATGGTGCCAAAAATTTTTATGGCACTGGAAGCCTTGCCGCTAAATGCTAACGGCAAAGTTGATCGTCGGGCACTACCAAAGCCTGATTCTTTCCGTCCAGAACTGGAAGCAAATTATGTAGCACCTCGCACTCCCATTGAGCAGCAGATTGCAGATATCTGGACACAGGTTTTAAATGTCAGACAGGTTGGGATTTACGACAACTTTTTTGAATTGGGTGGATATTCTCTACTAGGAATTCAAGTGGTTTCTCGACTGCGCCAAGCCTTGCAAGTAGAAATCCTCATGTCCAATTTATTTGAATTGCCAACGGTAGCAGATTTGGCTGAACGAGTGGAAACTCTGCGTTGGGCAACCCAAGGTGTTCAGGCTGCTGATAGTGAAACCGCCGATGATTATGAGGAAGGTGAGCTATGAAAACATTAGATGAACTACTCTCTGAACTACGTCAGCGCGATGTCAAACTTTGGTTAGAGGGCGAACGTTTACGCTATCGAGCGGCAAAAGATAGTCTCACACCAGAATTGCTCACCGAGTTAAAAACTCAAAAAGCCGAAATTATAAACTTTCTCCGACAAATTACTACAGCTGCGAGTTCACAGATTCCCCCAATTGTCGCTTGTGAACGGAATGGCAACTTGCCGCTTTCCTTTGGTCAGCAACGGATATGGTTCCTGCATCAATTTGAACCTAATAGTTCCTCCAATAATATGCCCGTTGTGGTGCGTTTTACGGGGAATCTCAATGTTGCTTTCTTAGAGGAAAGTTTGAGAGAAGTCGTCCGCCGCCATGAAGTTCTGCGGACAACTTTTCCAGCCGTAAATGGCAAGCCTACTCAAGTTATTGCCACCGATGTTTCCTTGACGCTGCCAATAATTGACTTGCGGCAAATACCAGATGAACAACGGGAGGCTGAAGCTCTCCTACTGGCAACTAAAGAAGCTCATCAACCCTTTGATCTCGCCAATGGGCCGATTTTGCGGTTGCTGCTGCTGCGATTGAGCGATCGCGAGCATCTGCTAATCTGGAATATGCACTGCATAGTTTGTGATGGAGCTTCTTCTGATATATTTTATCAAGACTTCACTACCATCTATAAAGCATTGTCGGCAGGGCTGGCTTCTCCCTTAACTCCCTTACCAGTGCAGTATGCCGATTTTACCAATTGGCAATATCAGTGGCTTCAAGGAGAGGTTTTAGAGTCACAGGTAAACTACTGGAAGCAAAAGCTAGAAGGCAATTTACCGATCATTGAGTTACCTTACGATCATCCGCGTCCTCATGGTGTGCAGACATATCGAGGCGATCGCGCTGCCCTGCTGCTATCAAAGACGCTGAACCATGCCCTGACAGACCTGAGTCAAAAATGGGGTGTTACCCTCTTCATGACTCTACTGACAGTGTTTGAGCTATTGCTCTACCGTTATTCTGGACAAGAAGACCTACTGATTAGCTTTGCAAGTGCAAGTCGGGGACAAGTAGAAACCGAACGGTTGATTGGATTTTTCTCTAATACTCTTGTAATGCGGGGTAACTTAGCAGGAAATCCAACTTTTCGACAATTGTTAGACCGCGTGCGTAAGGATTGTTTAGAGGCTTATACCCATCAAGACTTACCATTTGAGAGACTAATTGAAGAACTTAGACCAGAACAACAAAGTCGGAACAGTTCGCCTTTATTTCAAGTAAAGTTCTCCCTCAATCCTCCTTGGTCAAATGGTCGTGGGATGGGAGGATTGCAACTACCTGATTTGACTATTACTTCTCTATTTGGTTACATATATCATGGTAAAACCAAATACGATCTGACATTAGTCTTGCGGGAACAGGATAATGGTCTGGGTATGGTATTTGATTACAATGCCGAGATGTTTGATCCCAGTACCATAGAGCGAATGTTGGGACACTTCAAAACTTTACTTGAAGGTATTGTTGCTAATCCCGATCAGCCGATATCTGAATTACCTCTGTTGACAGCACCTGAGCATCAATTATTGGTTGACTGGAATAGCAAACAGGCTGATTATCCACAGAATACTTGTATCCATCAGTGGTTTGAGGCTCAAGCTAAACGAACTCCAGATAATATTGCAGTAAGTTTTGAAAATCAGCAACTAACCTATCAGGAACTCAACCAGCGTGCAAATCAATTAGCCAACTATTTGCAAACTCTAGGGGTAAAATCGGGGGTACTCGTCGGTCTTTATGTAGAACCTTCGCTAGAGATGATTGTGGGGCTGTTGGGTATTTTGAAAGCTGGGGGAACTTACGTATCTATAGCTCCGACATCTGGGCAAGATAGTCTGTCTTTCATTTTAAAAGATGCCCAAATATCCGTAGTGTTAACCCAAAGCTCATTGGTTGAGAAGTTCTCTGAGCATCAGGTACAAGTTATCTGTTTGGATAATGATTGGGAAGGTATCGCACTACACACAACAGAAAATCAAGATTACTATACCACAGATCAGACTCTCGCCTGTGTGATGTATGTGTCCGGCGGCAATGGAAAACCCAATGGTATAGCCATTACTCACCGTAATCTTGTCACCCACAGCCTAGCAATCAGTGACACTTGGGAGTTGACCCAGAGCGATCGCCTCCTACTCTTACCTAGTATCACTTGCAATTCTTTTATAGAATCATTGTTCCCCACTTGGATTGCTGGTGCTACTGCAATTATCCAGTCTCAAGAGCTACAATCGACAGCGCAGTTTTTCCCATTCATTGCTCAACAAAAGATTACCGTTGTTAATCTACCTACGTATTTTTGGTATCAGTTAGTTAAAGAGCCGTCTCTATCTCCACAAACCTTGCCAGCCAGCTTGCGCTTAGTCGTGGTTGGTGGTGAAAAAGTCTCACGTAATGCTTATTTAACTTGGGTAGAAAAAGTTGGCAAGCAAGTACGTTGGCTTAATGGCTATGGATCGCTAGAAACGACTTTAACCGCCACGGTTTACGATCCAGCAACTGCCACCGAAGCCAGTAACACTCGGTCAGAAATTCCTATAGGAAAAGCGATCGCTAATACCCAAATCTACATTCTCGATCGGCGATTGCAACCCCTGCCAATTGGCGTTACTGGCGAAATCTACATTAGTGGTATCGGTGTTGCACAAGACTACTTTAACCGTCCCGAATTAACATCTGAGAAATTTATCCCCAATCCCTTTAGCAGTGAATCTGGGTCATACCTTTACAGAAGTGGCGACTTTGGACGCTACTTAAGTGACGGCAATATTGAGTTTATTGGCCGCCGAGATAATCAGGCTAAAATTCGCGGTTTTCGGATTGAGTTGACAGAAATTGAGACAATTTTAGCTCAATATCCAGGCGTGCAGAATGCTGTGGTGATTGCCAGAGAAGATGTTTCTGGAGATAAACATTTAGTTGCTTATCTTGTCCCCAAACAAGACGAGACAATTGGGAGTGAGCAACTACTGAGTTTTCTCCAGCAAAAGCTACCTGAGCATTTGTTGCCTACCTTTGTCATAGTTGATTCTCTGCCGTTGAATGCTAATGGTCAAGTTGATCGTAAAGCCTTACTTGCTCTTAATCCAACTAATACTGAAAGAGAAAAAATATTTGCTACGGCAGAAAATCCATTACAACTTCAATTAACAGAAATCTGGGAAAATGTTTTAGGAATTCATCCGATTGGAATAACAGATAACTTTTTTGATTTGGGTGGACACTCACTGCTGGCAGTACGTCTATTTTCTCAGATTGAAAAGATAGTAGGCAAAAATCTAGCTCTATCTATCCTTTTACAAGCCCCAACTATTGAGCAGTTAGCTAATATTCTTGAGCGAGAAATATGCTCAAAACCTGGGATGACGGCGGTGCTAACAGCTGATGTCAAATCTGAAACATCAATTCCTTGGTCATCTTTAGTAGCTATTCAGCCCAACGGTTCTAAGCCTCCTTTCTTCTGTGTACATGGTTTGGGTGGAGAAGTTCTACGTTTCCGTGAATTGGCAGTGCATTTAGGATCAGATCAACCATTTTATGGACTACAACCACAAGGGTTAGATGGAAAACAGCTTCCTTATACCCGAATTGAAGACATGGCAGCGCACTACATTCAACAAATCCAGACTATTCAGCCATGTGAGCCTTATTTAATCGGTGGATACTCTTCCGGGGGTTTAATTGCTTACGAGATGGCTCGGCAATTGACCATACAAGGTAAGGAAGTAGCTTTGCTGGTTTTATTTGATACTTATGGCTCAAAAAATACTGAATCCATATCATTGCAAAAGCCAGCCTCTCGTGATTGGAAGAGTCTTTTAGCAATTGCATCTAACTATCTTATTGAGCAGGTAAAAGGAAATACAGAACGGTTTAAGTATCAAATCAAAGAGATACTCTGGCGCTTTGTCTTTCACTTTCACTTGATTCTCGGTCGCCCCTTACCTTACTCCAACCGTAAATACATGGTAGAAAATGCTACCATACAAGCGCTAAGAAAATATGTTCTACAAGTTTACTCAGGTAAAGCAACCGTATTCCGAACAGAAGATGGTCTTGTAGTTGGACAACGAGAGGCTGATTCTAAAATGGGTTGGGGTAAATTGGCATTAGGGGGAGTGGATATTTATGATATTTCTGGGATTCATAATTCCATTTTTAAAGAACCCCATGTACGATCTGTGTCTGAAAAAATGAAGTCTTGCATAGATCAAATTATTGCAGAAACCTGAATATTTCTAGACTTATAGGAAATATTTAATTAAGTGAGGTACAAAACTTAAATCTCTAAGCCAAATAGAAAGCCTGTTTTGCTTCCTTCGGAATCTCCGAATTTCAGTAGACTATCAAAGTTATTTCTGAATTGTGCTTTAGTGATAGCTTTCCAACCTCATCTCGCTTGCGGGATGGGGTTGTTTTATTTGCGGGTAATAACTTCAACCATCTATGTGTATAAGCGATCGCTAATGAAGCCTTTGCATAAACCATAAACTGGGTCTTACTCAGTCTATTTACTGAGATATCACCCTGATTTACACAATAAGTTGTATTGTGCATTCCTACTTTACTAACAAAAAATATTATTTTTACTAGTAGAAACTAAATTTAAATAATCACTTAACCAAATAAAATAACCTCATTCTGTCCAGGGGTGGGATTGTTTGATGCTGGGCTATTAGACGGAAATAAATATTAATCAAACTAGTGAATGTACTGAAGTCAATTATTGAATTTATCTCGTAAATTAGGGCGAACAAATAGTAAGTATTAATCAGTTAAGAATATGGCAGACAAAATTCTAGATTTCATAGAAGTTCAAAAAGATGGCATAGACAGTGTTGACGGGCTTGCTGGTGCTAGATCCGTCACAGTCAGTCCCGACGGTAAATTCCTCTATGCATCTGGATATGATGATTCGGCAATAGCGGTGTTTGCGCGGAATGCCCAAACAGGCAAGCTGAGTTTTGTGGAATTTCAAAAAGATGGCATAGACAGTGTTGATGGACTTGCTGGTACCGAGTCCGTCACAGTCAGCCCCGACGGTAAATTCCTTTATGCAATTGGATATGATGACTCGGCAGTAGCGGTGTTTGCACGGGATGCCCAAACAGGCAAGCTGAGTTTCGTAGAATTCAAACAAGATGCTATAGACAGTGTTGATGGGATTGGTGGTGTTAGATCCCTTACAGTCAGTCCCGACGGTAAATTCCTCTATGCATCTGGATATGATGACTCGGCAGTAGCGGTGTTTGCACGGGATGCAGAAACAGGCAAACTAAGTTTCGTAGAATTCAAACAAGATGGCATAGACGGTGTTGATGGGCTTGGTGGTGTCTACTCCATCACAGTCAGCCCCGACGGTAAATTCCTTTATGCAGCTGGATATAATGAATCGGCAGTAGCGGTGTTTGGACGGGATGCCCAAACAGGCAAACTGAGTTTCGTAGAATTCAAACAAGATGGCATCGACGGTGTTAATGGGCTTGATGGTGCCGAGTCCGTCACAGTCAGTCCCGACGGTAAATTCCTCTATGCCACTGGATATAATGAATCAGCAATAGCGGTGTTTGGACGGGATGCCCAAACAGGCAAACTGAGTTTTGTAGAATTCAAACAAGATGGCATAGATGGTGTTGATGGGCTTGCTAATGTTGAGTCTGTCACAGTCAGTCCCGACGGCAAATTCCTCTATGCAGCTGGATTTAATGACTCGGCAGTAGCGGTGTTTGGACGGGATGCAGAAACAGGCAAGCTGAGTTTCCTAAAAGTTCAAAAAGATGGTGTTGATGGTGTTGATGGTGTTGATGGTGCTTACTTCGTCACTGTCAGTCCCGACAGCAAATTTGTCTATGCAGCTGGATATTATGACTCGGCAGTTGCGGTGTTTAATAGCTCTTCTAACAATGTGCCAGTCTTGTCCAAGGCGATCGCTGACCAACAAGCCACTGAAGAGATCCTTTTTAACTTTACCGTACCCGATGATACTTTCACGGATGCAGATGTCGGAGATATCCTCACCTACACCGCAACCCTAGAAAACGATGATGCTCTGCCAAATGGGTTGAACTTCAATCCTACTACACGTACCTTCAGTGGTACTCCTGAGAATGAAGATGTAGGTAGCCTAAACATTAAAGTTACCGCCAAGGATATTGCTGGAGATGAAGCCAGTGATGTATTTAAACTCACAGTTAATAATGTCAATGATGCTCCAGTCTTGGTAAAAGAAATTGCAGACCAAGAAGTCACTGAAAATAGTGTTTTTAACTTCACTATCCCAGATGACACTTTCACGGATGTAGATGTCGAAGATATCCTCACCTACACTGCAACCCTGGAAAATGATGAACTACTACCCGCTTGGTTGAACTTCAATTCTACTACCAATAGCTTTAGTGGCACTCCGACAAATAAGGATGTGGGTAGTTTAAACATCAAAGTCACCGCCAAAGATATTGCTGGAGATAAAGCCAGTGATGTGTTTAAACTTGCGATCGCTGAAAATGATATTGATGGCTTTGGGTCTACTACAAATACCCAGATAACAACAATTTTCCAACTGGTCAATATTACTCAGAATATCTTTATCGTCAATAGTAAAGTTAAGGGTCGTAAAGGAAAGCTCTCTCTTAAGATAAAAAACAACACTGCTAAAGAGGTGAATGAACTGTGTGTATTTACTGTTGACGATGAAGAAGGTAGGATTAACGGCATAGCCCCTGGTGCAGAAGGTTATACGCGAGTCGCTCTAGAGCGTTCAAAGGTGATTTTCTCCTCCATTGCTAAACTGCCCAAGGGTTTTAAGAACGATGACCTGAAAAATATCTTAGAATTCGAGTCTGGTACGAAACTCAGATTCTATCTGGTATCCAATAGTACTACTCAGGCTGTACTGTCTGGAAAAACTTCTTTCTCAAGTGTCGTTTTTTCCTCCGCTACAAATAACGAGGAAGGGTTTTCTCTCAACTTCCAGGATTTGGTTGTGACAGTTCAGGCAACAGAACAAGAGGTATCTTTAGGTACTGGTCTGCAAGGCAAAAAGCAAGGCGAACTGATTGATTTACGAAGTGTGACACAATTAGTAACAGCTGAGTTTGCAGTCAACAGAGAAGCAGCTTACAACAACTTTGTCGGCTTCTATCAAGTGGCTGATGAGAATGGTGGTATTGATACCAATGGTGATGGGAAAGCAGATATTCTCGTTGGGCAGGCTGGTTATGCCGAAGCTGCTGTACGTGTGCGTGTTGGAGGTATTGACTTGGCGGTGGACAACCAAGGTACTGCAAATTACACTGGCACTTTCGGGCCGAATTCTTTGTTTGCACCATTTATTATTGTGGATGGTAAACCTGATGCAATTCTCAATGGCAATGGCAATAAGAAGGTTTACTTCTCATTCTTGGGTGCTAACTCAGATAATGTAGATCACATTCGACTACTTGGAAATAACACCTTTGGTTTTGAAGATTTACCAAATGGCGGTGACAAAGATTACAATGATGTAATTGTGCAGGTAAAATTGAGTGCCAATGTTGCCTAGTCTTAAACAAGAGTAATTACTTAGTAGAATCAAACAACCTGATCTCGGTTGCGGGATCAGGTTGTTTTATGCATCACACTTATAAGGACTCGATATTAACTAAACTAGTGAATTTACTGAAGGCAGTTATTGTCTTTCCTTCATAAATTTAGTAGTTGATTCCTCTAGGTGACAAAAATCTTCACTTTTACTTTTTGAGTTAATTTTTATTAAATTAAGCTAGCAAAAAATTGATGGAGAATTCTTTCATAATCGGGTATGGATACTGGATTAACGGGGAAAGCTCACTGTCTTTCGCCATAACTGATATTGTCAATCCCTATATTTAAGAATTTGTAAAAAATAATTCAGAAATTTAAAGTTTTTTTTATTACATAATCCTTAATTAGGGTATTTACTTAGGAAAGCATCTGTGATACTTTCATGTTGATTATCATAAATTAAAATACGGAACGCTAAATTTAACAACCACGTTTCTGTGTCTTGGTTTGATGATGAGTATCTATCTTGCATACTTGCAATACTAAATATTGATTTTAAACTTGTATAAATTATGTAGCGTTAACCAAGTGATAACTTGTCCTCTATCTATTTACACTATGTTTTTATGAACAATGCATAAAAATAGGAACTCTCTGATGTAAATTTAGGTATGCAATTTTAATAAGTTACCAACGATACTTTTACACTGTTTAGACACACTGAATGCCACAAAAGTCTTGCTACTGCTGGCATAAAACCAAACACTGCCACTGTTAGTAAAAAAGATACTCCCTAATATTTTCGACTTTATTCCTCACTTTTACCTTCGACTTGTTTTATATGACTTATATTAAGAGCACTTTTCCCGAATTTCTCACAACTCTAGAAGGGTTTGATCAGTTACCAGATGGAGCGATCGCTAATCTATCAGAACAGCTGCAAGCCTGGCGCTATCGCATAGGTCAGAAAATCATCGGTAAAGAAAGTCTCCCGGAACGCATCACCATTATTTATGAGGGACAAGTGCGCCTGTTGGGATACGACCCCCAGACGCAAATGCCAATCACCCTAAAATTGCTACAACCTGGGGAAATTATCGGCGAAATTGGTTTGTTGCGCGATGTCGCCTGTGAGACTGCGATCGCTTCCACCGAAGTAGTCTGTTTAACGTTGAGTGCATCAGCATATTTTAGCTTTCTGGCTTCGTATCCAGCTTTTGCCGAAGCTCGTAAGAACCGCAGTTATTTAGTGGAAGTTTTTGATATTCTCGGTTCCTATTGGCAAAAACAAGCGATCGCTACTTTAAATCTCAGAGAACTCGCAGAAAAAGCCTTACCACAGGCGAAAGTCCATTATCTCCCTCCAGGAAAAACTCCATTTAATCAACTAGATAGCAAAAGCGTCTGGTTTGTGAGTGGCGGTGGTGCAGTCACGAACTTATCATCTGGCGATCGCTTAGAGTGGGACGATGATCGAGACAAGATCCAGGTCATAGGTCAAAACCCTGCACGGTTGCTTGGTATACATCCGTCAGATTTGGTATTGGAAGATAGTCATCAGATAGAACTTGCGGTAAGTGACACCAGGTTAGATAGGGACGACGACCTAGATATTATTCCCTATGCATCAGATGAAATAGTTCCCCAGACAGCCCCCCAAACCTCAAGAAATTCGTCAAAACAAAAATACCCATTTTTTGGTGGTAAGGGAGAACTAAATACAGCCTTCGCCTGCTTCCAAATGATCGCGAAGCACCTAGAAATGCCGTTTCGCCGAGAAGTGGTTCGCCGCATCTTAACCGAGCAAGTCAAACGTCAGGGGACTATATCGTTTCAAGTTACTGCTTACCTGGCAGAATTAATTGGACTCAAAGCACAGTTGGTAGAGCTACCAGTAGCTTCCATAACGCGCATTCCTACACCAGCATTGATTCGCTATGGTGATAGTTTTGCCGTTTTGTATGAAGCAGATGCCAATACGATGGTTGTAGGTGTGCCATCCCAAGGAATTGTGCGCTGCAAACCCGCTCAATTGGTTGAACAATTAGAAGTTGATCCAACCAACTTTCCGCCCCAAGTTAGAGTATTACTGCTCACTGCTACCAAAGAAACACCCCAAGAACGCTTTAGTTTACGGTGGTTCATACCCTATTTATCGCGCCACCGTCGAGTCCTGATAGAGGTCTTTATCGCTTCATTTTTCGTACAGTTGGCAGCGTTGGCAAATCCACTAGTCGTTCAGTTAATTATCGACAAAGTTATCACTCAAAATAGTATTGGTACCTTACACATTTTGGGTATTTTACTATTAGTAGTCGGGCTATTTGAAGCAGTGTTGACTACCTTACGAACCTACTTATTTGTCGATACCACGAACCGGATTGATATGGGTTTAGGGTCGCAAATCATTGACCACTTACTACGTCTACCTCTACGCTATTTTGAACGCCGACCGGTGGGTGAACTTTCCACTCGCATCAACGAACTAGAAAATATCCGCCAATTCCTGACGGGTACTGCTTTAACGGTGGGGTTAGATGCTCTGTTCTCGGTAGTTTATATCGGTGTGATGCTGATTTACAGTTGGCAACTCACCTTGGTAGGCTTAAGCACAATTCCCGTGTTTATCGTGATTACTTTAATTGCTTCTCCCACAATTAGTAGACAGTTACGTGCCAAAGCTGAACGAAACGCCGAAACTCAATCTTATTTAGTGGAGGTGATGTCAGGAATTCAAACAGTAAAAGCGCAAAATATTGAATTGCGATCGCGCTTTTCCTGGCAAGAGCGTTACGCTCGGTTTGTCGCTGCTGGTTTTAAAACAGTTGTGACTTCTACCCTCGCCAATTCTACCAGCAACTTTCTCAACAAACTCAGCAGTTTACTAGTTTTGTGGGTAGGAGCTTATCTAGTACTCCAAGGGGAATTAACTTTAGGTGAATTAATTGCCTTTAGGATTATATCGGGTTACGTTACCAGCCCAATATTACGCTTGGCTCAACTCTGGCAAAGCTTCCAAGAAACTGCCTTGTCTCTAGAGCGTTTAAGCGATATTGTTGATACACCACAAGAAGGAGAAACAGACCGCTACAATATCCCTTTACCTACGATTAAGGGAGCAGTGAAATATGAAAATGTTTCCTTCCGATTTGGGACGAGTGGCCCTCTGCAACTTTCCAACGTCAACCTTGAATTTGAGCCAGGGAAATTTATCGGCATCGTCGGACAAAGTGGATCTGGTAAAAGTACGATGATGAAATTGCTGCTGAGACTTTACGAAACTGAGTCCGGCAGAATCTTGATTGATGGTTATGATATTGCCAAAGTGGAACTTTATTCACTGCGACGACAAATTGGTGTAGTTCCCCAAGAAACGTTGTTGTTTGACGGTAGCGTTCAGGAAAATATTGCCCTCACGAATCCCGATGCGACAACCGAAGAAATTATCGAAGCGGCTCAGGTTGCGTGCGCCCACGAATTTATCATGAACTTGCCCAACGGTTACAACACGCGGGTGGGAGAACGCGGTTCGGCACTTTCAGGCGGACAACGACAAAGAATTGCGATCGCCCGTTCTGTTTTACAACGACCAAAATTATTAGTTTTAGATGAAGCAACTAGCGCATTAGATTATCCTACAGAACGGCAAATATGTCTCAACTTAGCCAAAGCATTCAAGGGTGATACAGTATTTTTTATTACTCACCGACTGAACACCGTAAGTAATGCAGACATGATTGTCGTAATGGATAATAGCAGGGTTATAGAACAAGGTAGCCATCAAGAATTAATGGCTACGAAAGGTCATTATTATTACCTGTATCAGCAACAAGATGTGAACTTGTAATTTAGTCATTCCTAGGGGCAAAGGTTTTTGGCATTGGTAAATATTGCCCACCCTAAAAAAAATCTAAAATCTAAAATCCAAAATCCAAAATCGTTATGACTCAACTTAATGGGAATCACCTCAACGGTAATCAGAAAAACGGCAATCAGAAAAATGGAGTCAAGCAAGATTCACCTGTACTTACAAAACAACAGAAAGCTGCTCAAGAGTCTTTAATTCACTCAAGTACTCAGGAATTTGAGCAAGAGCAATCCGTTGTCTTGCGCCAATCTCCCATTTGGTCGCGTACAATCATGGTTACTCTCATGGCCTTAGCCTGCTTTGGAATTACTTGGGCTTATTTTGCGAAAATTGAGCAAGTAGTACCAGCAACAGGGCAATTAAAGCCGCAAGGAACAATCAAAGAAGTTCAAGCTCCTGTTAGTGGAGTGGTAAAAACGGTTAATGTTAAAGATGGACAAGAAGTAAAACCAGGAGATTTACTGCTAACTTTTGATTCCATAGCCCCCGTTGCCGAATTAAATTCTTTGAATAAAATTCGCCTTGCATTAATTAAAGAAAACCAGATTTATCGCCGATTAATGGGTGCGAGTAATGCCACGGGATCTGAACTGTTATATTTGCGCGGCAATTTGCCACCTGAAACTGCTTTTCTGCTCAAAAGTCGAGCAGCGTTAGTAGCAGAAAATGAATTATTTCGGACTCAATTAAAAAATTCTGGACAAGATTCTGGGCTAGGAATTGATGAACAACAACTTCTACGAGTTGCCAAAAAGGAATTAGACTCCCGCTCATCATCAGCGCGATTAGAAGTAGAAAAAACCAAAAAACAACTTACTCAAAATCAAATTAAGCTCGAAGATAGTAAAGCAAGTTTAGCGATTCAACAAGGGATTTTAGATAAGTTAAAGATATTAGCAGAAGAAGGTGGTATTTCTCAACTTCAGTATCTCAACCAGCAACAAGAAGTACAAAACCGTACGGCAGAAGTAGCGCAACTAGGTGAGGAACTACAACGCCTCCAGTTTGATATAGAAAAAGGACAACAAGAGTTAAGCAATACGGTAGCTGTTTCTGATAAAAACATTTTGGATAAGATAGCCGAGAACAAACAGCGTATTGCCACAATCGATAGCCAATTCACCAAAGTTCTCTTAGATAATGAGCAGCGTTTGGCAGATGTCAATAGTAAAATCTCTCAAACACAGTTAAACGTTAGATATCAAGAACTACGTGCCCCTGTATCTGGAACAGTTTTCGATTTGCAAGCAAAAAATCCTGGATTTGTAGCGAATCCAACTACAAAACTGCTGCAAATTGTCCCCAATGAAAACTATATAGCTGAAGTTTTCATCACTAACAAAGATATTGGGTTTGTACGAAAAGGCATGAAGGTAGATGTCAGAATTGACTCCTTTCCTTACAGCGAGTTTGGCGATATCAAGGGAGAAGTTATTGGCATAGGATCAGACGCATTACCGCCAGACCAAACACATCAGTTTTATAGATTTCCGGCAAAAATCTCATTGGATAAACAATCTCTAGTAATTAAGGGGAAAACTGTTACTTTGCAATCAGGTATGTCCATCAGTGCCAATATAAAAGTGCGCGAAGAACGGACTGTGCTTAGTTTATTCACTGAGTTGTTTACTAAGCAAATTGATACTCTGAAAGAGGTACGTTAATTTGTTAATCTGTAAAAGTGATGTCTATGATGGGCTATTTTTTGATGCAAATTCATCACTGCTTGCGCCTCAGATTTGATCTGATAAAGCGTAGACATCCCTTTCTCATAAAGCTTAAGAACAAATCCTTCAAAACCACTCATCTTAAGATTTTACGATGGTTCATTTTCAACGTATCGAACCTAATCCCGGACAAGAATCAGTTTGGGATTACCCTCGTCCTCCTCGTCTGGAAGACACAAGTAAACATATCCAAATAATCTTCAACGGAATAATAATTGCAGATACTAACAGCGCCAAACGTGTTTTAGAAACTAGTCATCCTCCTTCTTACTACATTCCCCCTGCGGATATCAAAATAGAATATCTACAGATGACACCGCAATCTAGCTTTTGTGAGTGGAAGGGAAGTGCTGGTTACTATACAATCCGAGTTGGTGATAAAGAAGTCCATAATGCTGCCTGGTTTTATCCCAACCCCACACCAGCCTTTGAATCCATGAAAGACTATGTAGCTTTTTACGCCCATTTAATGGATAAATGCTACGTTAATGGCGAAGAGGTACAACCACAACCAGGTAACTTCTACGGCGGTTGGATCACTAGTGATATTGTTGGGCCATTCAAAGGTGCTCCTGGTACTTGGGGATGGTGAGTCAATTTTAGATTTTGGATTTTAAATTTTGGATTCAAATTCAGTAAAGTTGTTTCTAATTCCTGATGGAAGTAGAAGTAGTGCCGCATGATTCTCCATAGCGCGGCAAATTTGAGGATGAATCAAAAGTTAGCGAAGCAGTATCCTAACGATATTATCGGATATATGGATGGGAAAGATGAGTTTATCAAAGAGATGCAAAGGAAAGCATTGGTATGGTGTACACCTGATAAACCTGAATAAAACAATCTCTTTTACCCATCTCCCTTAAAGTTTAAAATCCGAATTTTGTCTTCAAAAAGAGGCTAATAAATCGAGTTTTCTGTAATCTCAAAAAGCCCGGGTTATAGAATTGCGGACTTGATATTATTGCTATCTAGGAGCTTTCGCTTCAAACATCAAATACGTTCCTCCTAGTCCTTCGATAATTGTGCGTGTATTGGCAATCATCATTTTCTGATAAGTGTCCCCATCGGTTCCAGCTTCTCCAAGCCCCTCAGTATAAAACTTCCTGTCAGAAATATTCACTTCCGCTTCTGTGGCTACAGATTGAATCAAATTAGGGTTAATTTCCACCTCAGCAAAAATTGTCGGTACTTTAGCCTGTTTAATGTTTTTAGCAAAAATTTTAACTCGTGTAGCTGTCAGTTTTTCATTAGTACTAATACTTTGCAATCCCCCTGCCAATGAAATCCCGTATGCTTTGGCGTAATAACCAAGTCCATCATAGGTTGTCACTAACTTCCGTTGTTTGGCAGGAATACTGGCAATTCTTGACTTAATCCAGCTATCTAGTTGAGATAGTTCATTTTTGATTTTATTAGTATTGCTGGTGTAAGTTTCTGCATCAGTAGATTCTAACTTTCTCAGGTTATTATTAATTACCTCCACCATTCTGATAGCATTTTTGGTATTATGCCAAATATGAGGATCAGTTACATTCTTACCCCCTGACTGAAATTTTTGCGGCTTAGACACCGCCAGTTGACCAACGGCGATTTTTGGTGCACTGTTTTTAGTCGCTTTAATTAATTTGATCAGATTTGGTTCAAAATTGTAACCAGTATAAAGAATGAGATTAGCTTGCTCAATGGCTTTACGATCTTCTGGTTTTGGTTTATATAGTCGGGGGTCGGCAGTAGGAGAAATTAAGCAAGTGAGGTTGACTGTATTCCCCGCAACCTGTCTGGTTAAGTCACACAGTACGCTGGTAGTCGCTACCACTTGGGGAAGATTCTCATTTACCTGGGTGGTAGTCTCTGTGAATGTGGTTCTTGCAGCTTGATTTGCACAACCAACAAATCCAATTGTCAAGGCAACAAGAATAGCTGGGAAGAAATTATGCAATGGTGGTTTTTTTGACATCCTCAACTCCTACTGGATGTATAAAAAAAGATAATCATTATCGGTAAAGTATTAGTGAAATACTAGGGGTGAGCCTTCAGCAAGGAAGAGGTTAGGGGGAGACAGGGAAGTCTTCAGCTAAGAAAACGGTAAAAGTTAATTAAGGGAAGAGGAATTTATAGACTCTCCCCTTTCTGCTTTTCCCATTCCACACCCGGCAATTTTTGGTTGCTGAATTAGTAATGAGGTTTTTACAGGCAAAATATTTAGTTAACTTCAGGCGACAGGCTGGAAAACTGGTAGAGGTAGGAGCACAATAATAAAGGCGATGCTGGGGAGGCTTCAAGGAGTGTAGTGTCGTTCTCTCACTGTCTGTTGAAGGGACTATGCCATTGTGCTTGCACACTACAAAAGTCGCAAATTGACTAAAACTATCAGGTTAAGGAGTGGGACGTAGTAATCATGGGGCTTATTGAGCATACGGGTTGATTTCGCAAACCGAGTCGTGAATCTAAGGCAATTGTAGCTGTGGTTTTGCGAAGTGTGGACATCTAGTTGTTACAAAATTGAATTGGCGATTTTTTAGCCATCAGCCTTTGTTACACTAATTCTCACCTAGTAAAACCTTTTAATAACGTTCAGAGCATTATCTAACTACTCTTCATTGCCATAATATAGGCTGTACTGTGTGCCATAATTTTCATCCTCTAGTTTCTTCATCATTAAATAAGAGCCAAATCAAGTATATAGAACAATTCCTCAAAGCTAATATTGGTGAAGATAAACAATGGTAATTTTAGTTGTCATAATTAACACTGTCATTTCGCTGATACTACTCTATGTGGCTTGGAGGGTGTGGCAACTCAAGCAGCAGCTAGCATACATAACAGATAGGTTAACCGCCTATGAAAGTTGTACCCATACAGCACTGAAGAAAGCACCCGAAAATATTTATCTCAGTCAGCAGAATATTTATAACTTACGGCAGAGAAATCAAGCGCTACAAATGCAAATCCAACAAGTACGGCAAATTGTCAGTCTACTTTTGCTAGGACGGCAAATCTGGCAGCGTTATTTTTCTAAGCTAGAGTTAATATCTGGGAAAAGAATAGTTGCAAAATGAGTTATGTCAGGTTTACATGAACATTTATAATTAGAACTGACACGGAGAAAAGTCCGTGCAAAGGTATCAAAAGTTTGCCAGACACAGGGAGTTTTAAATTACAAGTAATTAATGCTTTTGATATTAATGAATAAAAGCAACATTTATGGCTGATATTTTGTCACGATAGATTAACTGGATAAAATCGGTTAAGTTTTGCAAGGGGAGAAAACCCACCTAAAATGGGTGTAAGGAGAGAAACAACAAGATGTCTAATAACCGTTCTGGAGTATTTATTGGCGGTTTGATGCTGGGAGCTACCATCGGTGCTTTGACCGGTTTACTCGTGGCTCCACGCACAGGGCGCGAGACGCGTAAAATTTTGAAAAAATCTGCTAACGCTATCCCAGAATTGGCAGAAGATTTATCAACGAGTGTGCAAATCCAGGCAGATCGTCTCTCTGCTAGCGCACTACGAAATTGGGATGAGACTTTAGATAGATTACGGGAAGCGATCGCAGCAGGTGTAGATGCTAGTCAGCGAGAAAGCCAAGTTTTGAAGCAACAAACATCTGTTGAAGACCCAGATTCACTTCCTCAGCAATTATAACGCTCATAAATGACACAATCGTGATTGACCCCCTGTTTTGGCTGGGACTTTCTTTACTTTTAGTCGCCACAAGCTTGACTGCGGTTTTAGTGGCGGCAATACCTGCTTTGCAGGAGTTAGCCCGCGCTGCCCGTAGTGCAGAAAAGCTATTTGATACTCTTTCACGGGAGTTACCGCCCACTCTAGAAGCTATCCGCGTCACTGGTTTAGAAATTACTGACTTAACTGATGACGTGAGTCAAGGTGTAAAAAGTGCTAGTCAAGTGGTGAAACAAGTTGACCAAAGCCTTGATAATGCAAGAATTCAGGCTCAAAATCTGCAAGTAGGTACACGTAGCATTTTCATTGGCGCAAAAGCTGCTTGGAGAAACTTCACGCGCCAAAAACCCGCGAGGCGGACGAGCGGCTTGCCAAGCAATGAGAAACCACCACTAACGTTGCGAGAACGAGAAGTGGTGAGGCAAGAAAATCGCCGGATCAAAGCAGAAGTGTACCGCGCTAATGACGGTTATAACGACGCTGCTAGCTGGGAAACCAATTTTGATGACGAAGATTAAATTTGGGCATGGAGAATGGGGAATGGGGAATAGCAAATAGCGAGATCAGGGAGCACAGGAGAAGTTTGAGCAAGTCTTTACGCCAATGCCCAATGCTCAAAAACCTTTTGCTTTGATCCCTTAGATTAGAGTAAAGTAAACAAGTGTAAAGAACTATCATTTTTCCAGTACTCTTTTAAAACAACTTGTTCACTTCTACCGTTGATATTTGTATAAAAACGTCCATGCAATCTTGTTTTTGGCGACGAATTCTAGTATCCATTGCAGTATTTTTCCTGGCTGGGTCAATTTGGGTCATGCATTCTCCCCCAGCACTGGCTTATGACAATCCTGAGTTACTCCCTAACACATTTACTCCAGTTGTAGACTTAGCTAAATCTCTACCTGTGCTGCAAGAAGAAAAGCTTGTCAAAGATTTAGAGCAGTTTGAAGCCGACACGGGTTGGAAACTGCGAGTATTAACCCAGTATGACCGCACTCCAGGTCGGGCAGTTATAAAATATTGGGGTTTGGATGACAAAAGCATTCTACTAGTTGCTGATTCTCGTGGCGGTAACATCCTCAGTTTTAGTGTCGGCGATGCCGTTTATGAACTTTTACCCCGGACTTTCTGGATAGAACTACAAACCCGCTTTGGTAATTTGTACTTTGTCCGCGAAGAAGGTGAAGACCAAGCCATTCTGCAAGCTTTAGAATCAGTTAAAGGCTGTTTACTCAAGGGCGGTTGCAATGTTGTCCCCGGACTGCCACGAGAGCAGTGGATTCTCACCTTGATTACCTCAGTAATTGGTGGGGTGATTTGTGGATTTGCAGCTCAACCCCGCGAGAAAGGGCAAGTTTTCGCTTGGCAATGGGCTTTAATTTTCTCACCTTTGTGGGGAATATTGTTTATTGCCTTTGGTATTGGGCCAGTGGTTACGCGGACAAGTGACTGGTTGCCTCTCGTTCGCAATATCTCTGGGTTTCTCATTGGCGTCTTGGTTGCGTACTTATCTCCTGTTTTCAGTCGGCCTTCTTCGAGTAACGAGTTATAAGTACTGAAGATTTGAGTGGTCTAAGCCGCCGCTCAAACTTCTCGCTCAGTTATGAGTTAATTAAAAACTCATAACTCCTAACTTCTAACTCTCTGAAGCTGATAAGCTGAAAGCTAATATTTGAGAAGCTCAACAAAAATGGAATGGCACGTAACTGATGCTCAAAGTTTAGCGATCATTGATAGTGAGATTGACGCTCATGTCTTTTCACCCGCAGAGTATGAGATTGTGCGTCGGGTAATCTATGCCACGGCTGACTTTGAGTATAAGTCTTTGATTCGCTTTTCTGAGCGTGCCTTGCAAGCTGGAGCAGCAGCACTAGCCGCGCGTACTACTATTGTGGTAGATGTCCCGATGGTACAAGTAGGTATTGCCTACGATATTCAAAACACCTTTGCTAATCCGGTGTATTGCAGCATGGAAGCTCTAACACGCCCCCAAAAAGAGAAAACTCGGGCAGCATGGGGAATAGAAACTTTAGCAAAGCGTTATCCAGAGGGAATTTTTGTGGTGGGTCAAGCGCAAACAGCACTGACAGCGCTGGTGGATTTAATTGAAGCTGAGGAAATTAGACCTGCTTTAATAATTGCGACTCCAGTGAAATTTGTAAATGTTGATGAGGCAAAGGAACGCTTACAAGACTCTTTAGTGCCTCATATTACAATTGACAGTCGCAAAGGGAATGCAGTTGTAGCAGCTGCGATCGTTGATGGATTGGTAGACTTGGCTTGGCAAGCCTATGGACAAGATGGAACTCGGGGGAGCTAGGACAGTCGGATCTATTGTATTTTGTATCCAAAAGAGTATTCAAAATCACTGAATATCCTGATATTTTTGTTAAGTAGTGCCGATCAAGGAGCCTTTTCCCGTGGTAATTCAAGGTTTCAGTTTAAGCGCGTATCTTTCAATTCCTGTGCTAATAAGTCTTTTGACTGGGGGAGAAAGGATAAAAGTATCTTTAGTTGAAAACGTCCGTCAGGTATCCAATGATAATCAGGAAATTACTCTATCTAGACGCCAGCTAATCAGCACTAAAGCAACACCGAAAACATACTATGTTAGTGGTACTGGAAATGATAAAAGTAACGGACTTTCTACTTCATCCGCCTTTAGAACAATTCAAAATGCCGCAAATCTAACCAACCCTGGCGATACAGTATTTATTATGAACGGAGTCTACACAAATTTAGGTAAGGCTGGAAGTGTAGTAACTATTAAACGTTCTGGAACTGCAAAAGCATGGATTAAGTATAAATCATATCCTGGTCATTTCCCAAAAATTCAGCACAATACATGGAACGGTATTGCGATTTCAAATGGAGCTTCATATATCGAAATCAACGGGCTAGAGGTAGTAGGGAACAATGCCAATGTAACCCTTGATTATGCAATGAGTGAGAAAGCTAACAAACTCAATCCGCTAACGAATGGAAACTGTATCAATATTGATGGACGAAAAAATGGTCGTAGTCACCATCTACGTATTGTCAATAACAAGGTACATGGGTGTGGAGGAGCAGGCATTTCAGTGATTGAAACGGACTATGTAACAATAGATAATAATGTGGTATTTGATAATGCGTGGTACAGCGTTTATGGTTGCAGTGGCATTTCGATGTTGAGCAATTGGAATTCTGACAATAACCGGGGATACAAGATGTTTGTTACCAACAACAAGACTTACAATAATCGTATGTATATACCTTGGATTGAAGTCGGAAAGATAACAGATGGTAATGGCATTATTATCGATAGTTCAAGAAATGATAACAATTCAAAATTGGGTGCATATAAAGGACGTACTTTAGTTCAAAACAACCTTGCATTTAATAATGGTGGTTCAGGTATTCATGCATTTTTAAGCGATCATATTGATATTGTCAATAACACGGCTGTTTTAAATAACCAGAGTCCAGAAATTAAAACTGGACAAATCTTTGCTCATACGTCATCTGATGTCAGAATTTTAAGAAATATTCTCTATGCTTTTCCTGGCAAGAATATTAACACTAACACTAAAAATAAAAACGTTGTTTATGATTATAATATTTACATCAATAGCTCTAAGGTAAATGTTAAGGGGCCTCATGATATTGTTGCAGACTCAGAGTTTTTAAGGAAGTATCCCACTTTAGAAAAAATATCTGGTGATTGGAAATCGCAGCTAGATAAGCAAAATCCACCTACACTAGCTTATGTAGAATCTAAGTCGGCAGGTTTTGTTTGTGGCCCAGTGACCTATCGTTTGAAAGGGAAACTTATCAAAGTAGGGTGCTCTCGTTAGTAAGAAGAGTAAGAAGCCAGGAGGTACAGGGTAGAGATATTTATCCTTCTTCTAAATGCCCGAACCTCCTGAGTGAATGACAGAAAGCGTTATTCTTCAATCTTCTACTCTACGGCGTCGGCGCGGCTTTTGTTGTTGGTCTTCACGCAAGCGGCGACCAACTTCGTTAAAGAAATCCCGCCGCAGATAAGGATAATCGCTAACCCACAGGTCACGATTAGGAAAGTATATATCACTGAATTCTTCAATACTGCTCAAATCTGGGCGATTTGACATCACTACCATTTCTGCAATTTGGCCGCGAGTAATAACTTTATGGGCAGGACGTAATGGTGCTACAAACTCAACGCTAAATCCTGTGTCATCACCTATCTCTAAATTTATTTGTTTTTCTCGGTTTTCTACAATCACCAATTCGCCTTTATTGTTGACTGTTTCCTGTTTACCTACCAACTGGTCTGTAATCCACCAATCTAGTACTCGACCACGGAAAAAGCCGCCATACTTATAACGGCGGCATTGTAAATTCCGCATACTTGCTTGAAACACTGGATACCACAACCAAAAAAAAGCGCTAATTATCCCTAGCACAAATACTATTGAAGCAAACTCAAGCCTAAAAACGACTGTTACAAGCAAAATAACAACTACGCTAACTACAGAAATTAACAGTCGTTGCAAAAAATTTGAGAACTTCCCCCAGTAGTACTTGTACTGCAAACCAGTGGCAATTAGGGGGACAACTTGTTCAAATTTCTGGCGAGTCAGTGGTACTAACATGAGTGCTGAGTGATGAATGCTGAATAATGTATTTAAAGTTTAAAGTATCTTTTCTAATCCATATACTAACGACTTTAGCGCTAAGACTTTGCGAATCGCTAGTAGCACTCCTGGCATATAGCAAGCGCGATCGCTCGTATCATGTCGTAAAGTATAAATCTGTCCTGCTGCGCCAAAAATAACTTCCTGATGGGCAATCAATCCTGGCAAGCGCACGCTATGAATTCTAATCCCTTCATCTGCGATACTGCCCCTGGCTCCTGGTAATTTTTCCGTTTCTTCTACAAGAGCAGGGTTGAAAGTTTTACCCAATTCTCCTAATAATTGCGCCGTTTGAATAGCAGTACCACTGGGAGCATCAGCTTTTTGGTTGTGATGCAGTTCGATAATTTCTACATGGTCAAAATATTTGGAGGCTGCGATCGCAGCTTGTTGCAATAGCACCATCCCAATGGAAAAATTAGGAATAATTAGGCAACCAGTGCTAGCTTTGTCGGCAAAGTCTGCCAAGTCTTGAATTTGTTCTGGACTTAACCCAGTGGTGCCGACTACAGGACGAATACCGTAAGCGATCGCACTGCGAATATTGTCATAAACTGAATCAGGATGGGTAAAGTCTACAATTACTCCTGGAGGAGATTGTCTGTCGCCAGCTACATACCCTAGCATCGGTTCTAACTGATTGGTAATCGGCACTTCCAAAGGTTCGCTTAAACCCGCCAACTCCCCAGCGTCTTTATCTTGATGTTCTAAACTGTGGTCAATTGCACCCACTAGGTTTAAGTCAGACGCTTGCGCCACCGCCTTAATCACTTCACGGCCCATTTTGCCAGCAGCACCGTTGACAATAACCGGGATAGGAGCTTGATTTGTCATAAATCGAGAAATACTTTTTGAGTCAACAAGGGAATTGTAAAGACTTTGGTGATCTAGTAGCTAGCTTTTCAAATCTCTGGCTTAATTCCGACTACCCGGATTTGTGCAGTTAATCGCTTAGTTTTTCTACTCCCTAAAAGAGCGGTTCTCGTTTTCATCTCACTATTTTACCCAGTAACCCGTTTTATTTTCTGATCGTACTGCCTTGAATCGTACTGCCTTGATAAGTATTCCTTATAAGGGCTATCGTCCTTTGTTTGTCAAGCATAGTTGACTATTTGTAATATTATTGTTATATTTATTTACATAACTTAGCAAAGCCCTAAAGTAGATTGCACCTCATCTATTACCTGTGTAGTTTTGGTTGCGTTGGGTGTTAACTAAGAAAAACAGACTTCGGTATTGTAATATCCCATCGACATTTGGACTTCTCCCATCTACCTCGGCTATTAAGTCGGGGTTTTTTGTGTTCTCGATTAGCCCCTTATTTGACTTTTCTTTAGTAGCTACTGTTGATTTAGTTATTTAAGTTACGGTACTAATACGCATATTAAAGGATTTAAAAATACTTAAGCAGTATGACTCAGGGCAATTTATCCCAAAGTGAAATCCAAATATTGAGTTCCTCATTTGGAAGAAAATCTTTACTCTTAGATAATCGTTTAATGATTCCTAACCGATTCTTAATCAACCTTAGTTTTCTGATATCTTCCAGTTCGCTCTCAAACTTTTTTTGAGTTTCTTCTGGATTATTCACTGCTAAAGTTTCTCTCCAATCTGTTGCTTTAATTAATGCTTCTTGGTAGGAAATGTGTAAATTATCAAAAAACCAATTAACAATCTGCTGTATATCGAGAACTTGATTTCCTGGAAGGGCGCCAAATTTTAGGATCATGTAAGCTCGTAATCCCATTAAAGAATATAGATAGCTCTCAGGAAAACTAGGATTATTTTCAGCTAAAAATTCGTAAACTGAAGTTGCTACCTGTGCCCAAGCAAGGCTCTCTGAATGAGATTCATTAGATTCTTCATTGGCTAGTTCTTGAGCGTTGAAAGTAGAGACTTGAGCCAAAACAAGCCAGTTAAATTTTTCTGGTATCTGCTGTTGTTCTGCCCAAACTATTCTCAACCAAGCTTGTACTTGCTCTGGATCTTTTTGAAGTAGAACTCTTAAGAAATTTGTTGCTTCAGTTTCAGCCATAGTTAATCATGAAGTCAAGGAAACTTCCGCTCTCGCACTTCCACGGCATAATCTTGCACGGCTTTGGTAATCGTCTCGCGCAAATTTGTGTAAACTTTGGCGAATGGTGGATGCTTTTGGGCAAGTCCGAGGACATCTGAGGTAACTAAAACTTGTCCATCGCAGTGAATTCCCGCACCAATACCAATTGTGGGAATACTTAATTTTTGTGAAATCTGCATTGCTAAATCTGCGGGTATATGCTCTAAGACTAGAGAAAATACACCAGCTTGTTCGAGAGCGATCGCTTCTTGTAAAATTCTCTCACTGGCTTCTTGCGTTTTCCCTTGTTGTCGCAAACCCAGTTGATGTACTGATTGCGGTGTCAAACCCACATGACCCATTACCGGAATTCCGGCTTCTACTAAACGAGCCACCGTTTGAGCGATCGCTGGATAGCCACCTTCTAACTTTACCGCTTGAGCGCCCGTTTCCTTCAGTACCCGCCCAGCTGAATGCATCGCTTGTTGGAGACTTTCTTGATACGTCAGAAATGGTAAATCTACAACTACTAATGCCCGTTTAACCCCACGCCGCACTGATTTGGCATGATAGATAATTTCATCCAAAGTTATTGGCAGTGTTGTTTCATACCCTAGAACTACTGCCATAGAGTCACCCACGAGGATTAAGTCTACACCAGCTGCGTCGAGGAGTTGAGCGATCGCATAATCCCAGGCGGTCAACGCCACAATTGAACGTCCCTGTTGTTTCCATTGAATTAATTGCTGGGTAGTGATTGCCATTTTTAATTAGGGGATAGGTGATAGGGGATAGGTGATAGGGGATAAGTGATAGGGGATAAGTGATAGAGATAGGTGATTAGCTATTAGAAAGAATTCAGTCCCTTGTACCCTGTAACCTGTCCCCTAATCCCTACTTAACAGCGCGACTGAAAGCAATATGGGGTTTTGCACTGTCTTTTTTGGGCATTAACCAAGCTAGACCTTCACTAGTGCCAATCCATAATTTATTGCCGATGTCAGGTGCAAGGGCAAGAACTCGACTAGAAGGAAGCCCAGCAACTTCTGCATCTAACACAGCTCCTGTATTTGGATTTAATCGTAACAAACCATTACTAGTCCCGACCCAAACACTACCATCTTTAGCAAAACGTATCGCTGTAACGTCACGCCCACGCAGGCGAGTTACAGACCGCAACACTGCACCAGTTTTTGGGTTAACGACTAGCAAATTATTTGGCATTCCGGCCCAAATTAATCCTTCTGGACTAATAGCTAAAGCTTGTACAGTCGTCCCTGGCAAATTGGCAATCCGCTTCATAATCGCAGCACTAGCAGTATTTACCCGCACTAATCCATCAAGAGTGCCAACCCACAGTTGACCTTCAGCATCTAAAGTCAGGGTGTTAGCGCTGACACCAGGCAGATTTTTTAATGTTGTCATAATCAAGCCTTGGTCGGGACTAATTAGAGCTAAACCACTATCGGTTCCAGTCCACAAATAACCCCGCTTGTCGAGTAACAGCGACAACACCCGTTTAGACGGCAAAAATAAATTCTGCGCGGTGATTTCGCTAGTGCGGGGGTCTACTCGAATCAGTCCTTCATAACTTCCTACCCACAAACGTCCTACTTTGTCTTGGGCTAAAGCACCAATGGCAATATTCGGTAAGCTAACACGAGAAATAATCTTGCCCGTTTTAGGATCAATCCGCGATAGTCCCCGCCAAGAACCTACCCAAAGATTGCCTGTAACATCTCCCAGTAAGTTACCAACACGGTAATCCGTTTGTGGTGAATTTTCTTGCACTCCGCGCTCATCGGGCAAAGGTTCTACTCGCGGTGGCGGTGCAGAAGGTGGGTAAGCAGGGGTTAAATCAGATGAATTAACATCAGGGGTTTTTTGTGCCCATCCCATACTTGGCAAAGCTATCAACCCCAGGAGGATAGAAGTAATCAATAAACTATTACGCTTGCAAAACAATACCACGGTGACATTCCCTTTGGAGACAGTGCCCATAGCCGTTACCTAAACTGGCTTTGGATTAATTCCAGTGTTCCCCTAGCTGGGATTTTTTAAACATTGGGGATTAGAGAATAGGGACTGGGGACTGGGGACTAGGAAATAAATATTTAGGAATACTTTCTCATTACCCAATACCCAGTCCCGAATACCCAGTCCCCACTGACCATTGATGACACTTTGTAAAGGATTTGTAACAAAATGTTTAAATCTTTATGTAATAACAAAATTAAATAGATAAGTTAAAAACTTTCAAAGAATAACTTATCGAATTCTTGATATATTGTGAAACAAGTTACAAATTACGTGGTGTGCAATTCTTTTATCTTTCGCTCACCACTCCGCTAAATCTCTGTCAAGTAAATTCTTTTCTGGTATCTTTTCCATCAAGGGGAAAGATATAGGGAGTGTAAAGCCGGGAATGTGTGCCAGCCAGCCCAATCCCCTGAATATCCCAGTTTATGGGGGAATTATCTGAATGCTACCCGCAAAAATGCGGAAGTTTTGGTGAAATTGAGAAGGTTTAGTTGGGTGCGAAGAAGAGGTAAAAAAGAATTTTGATTTTTAGCAAGAGGGAACAGTAGAAGCGCTAGGTCGTGTACCCCTAGAAGGGGAGAACACTGGTGAGGAGGGCTACCACCGCTACCAAAGTGTCCGCCGCACAAAAACTGATAACCTCTGCCAAAGGCAACCCTTAACAAAAATTTTCCTGAATCTTCTCCCCGCTCCAGGGGGGAAAGAGCGGGGTGAGGGGAAGTTGCACAAAACGTGATTTGATAATTAATAAGAGTGATTTCAGGGAAGGATAAAATATGTCTTACGCTCAAACGAAGACTCAGAGCAAGTCTGGGTATCAAGCCGGGGTTAAAGATTACAGACTAACTTATTACACACCCGATTACACACCAAAAGATACCGATCTTCTAGCTGCGTTCCGCATGACACCTCAGCCTGGTGTTCCTCCCGAAGAAGCAGGTGCGGCTGTTGCGGCTGAATCTTCCACAGGTACTTGGACAACTGTGTGGACAGACTTGCTCACCGACCTCGATCGCTACAAAGGTCGTTGCTATGACATCGAACCAGTTCCCGGCGAAGACAACCAGTACATCTGTTACGTTGCCTATCCTTTGGACTTGTTTGAAGAAGGTTCTGTAACCAACGTATTGACCTCAATTGTTGGTAACGTATTTGGTTTCAAAGCTCTGCGGGCACTGCGTCTAGAAGATATCCGTTTCCCAGTAGCTTACATCAAGACCTTCCAAGGGCCTCCTCACGGTATCCAAGTTGAGCGCGACAAGTTAAACAAATACGGTCGTCCTTTACTGGGTTGTACCATTAAGCCCAAATTGGGTCTTTCCGCTAAGAACTACGGACGCGCTGTATACGAGTGCTTACGCGGTGGTTTGGACTTCACCAAAGACGACGAAAACATCAACTCCGCACCATTCCAAAGATGGCGCGATCGCTTCTTGTTCGTAGCTGAAGCTATCAACAAAGCTCAAGCAGAAACCGGTGAAATTAAAGGTCACTACCTAAACGTTACCGCTCCTACCTGTGAAGAAATGCTGAAGCGGGCTGAGTACGCTAAAGAACTCAAAATGCCCATCATCATGCATGACTACCTAACCGCAGGTTTCACCGCCAACACCACATTGTCTCGTTGGTGCCGCGATAACGGTATCTTGCTACACATTCACCGTGCTATGCACGCTGTAATCGACCGTCAAAAGAACCACGGTATCCACTTCCGTGTATTGGCTAAAGCTCTACGTTTATCTGGTGGTGATCACATCCACACCGGCACCGTAGTTGGTAAGTTGGAAGGTGAGCGCGGCATCACAATGGGCTTCGTTGACCTGTTGCGTGAAAACTACATTGAGCAAGACAAGTCTCGTGGTATTTACTTTACCCAAGACTGGGCTTCTCTACCTGGTGTAATGGCAGTTGCTTCTGGTGGTATCCACGTATGGCACATGCCCGCACTGGTAGAAATCTTTGGTGATGACTCCGTACTGCAATTCGGTGGTGGTACTCTGGGACATCCTTGGGGTAACGCTCCTGGTGCAACCGCTAACCGCGTCGCCTTAGAAGCTGTTGTTCAAGCCCGTAACGAAGGCCGCAACTTGGCTCGTGAAGGTAACGATATCATCCGCGAAGCTGCCAAGTGGTCTCCTGAACTAGCTGTTGCTTGCGAACTGTGGAAAGAAATCAAGTTCGAGTTTGAAGCAATGGATACCGTCTGATCTGAGTTAACGGTTAAGAGTTAAGAGTTAGAAGTAGAGACGCGAGGAATCGCGTCTGTACAAGAGTTAGGATTTGCATTAACTCATAACTCATAACTCATAACTCTTCAGGGCTGGGGTCAAGCATGAATCTTAAGCAAATTGCGAAGGACACAGCCAAAACTCTCCAAAGCTATCTGACTTATCAGGCTCTAAGGACAGTATTGGCACAGCTAGGCGAAACTAATCCGCCATTAGAACTTTGGTTGCATAACTTTTCGTCTGGCAAAATTCAAAATGGTGAGTCATTCCTTGAGCAACTGTTGCGAGAAAAACCAGATTTGGCTTTGCGAATCATGACTGTCAGAGAACACATTGCGGAAGAAATTGCAGAATTTTTACCGGAAATGGTTCGCACTGGCATTCAGCAAGGCAACATGGAGCAGCGTCGCCAGCATTTAGAACGCATCACACAAGTAGTAGACACATCTAACCCCAGTCTGCAACCAGAACAGCAAACAACTTCAGATCAGAATTTGGATAACTTATCCAATTAGTTCGGTCAATCTAGTAGTCAAAAATCGCAACCCATTATCAAAAAGCTATGCAAACTTTACCAAAAGAGCGTCGTTACGAAACCCTTTCTTATCTGCCACCCCTGACTGATGCTCAAATTGCCAAGCAGATTCAGTACATTTTGAATCAAGGTTACATTCCAGCGATCGAGTTCAACGAAACTTCTGAGCCAACAGAATTATATTGGACAATGTGGAAGTTGCCTTTGTTCGGTGCTAAATCTACTCAAGAAGTATTGAGCGAAGTTCAAGGATGCCGTTCTCAATTCAACACCAGCTATATCCGTGTTGTGGGTTTTGACAACATCAAGCAGTGCCAAGTTCTCAGCTTTCTTGTTCACAAACCCAACAAACCCAACAGATACTAAAGTTAGCAAGCTTTAAGTAATTAGTTTATCCCCATAGGAGAGGTAGAATTATCTGCCTCTCCTATTTACTAAATTTGTTTTGAAACGTAGAGGGACGCAAAGGGACGCGGAGTTATTCTCTATGTACCTATACGTTTCTTAAGACACTGATAATGCTAAAAGAAGTAAGAATTTGTTTTGTTGGTGACTCTTTTGTTAATGGTACTGGCGATCCTGAATGTCTTGGTTGGACAGGTAGAATATGCACTAATGCTAATAAAAAAAGTTATGACATTACCTACTATAATTTAGGAATTAGGCGAGATACCAGTACCAATATAGCCAAGCGTTGGTTACAGGAAGTATCACTTCGCTTACCCAAAGAATATGATGGCAGAGTTATATTTTCCTTTGGATTGAATGACACAACAGTGGAAAATGCTAAAAGTCGCGTGGATTTTGCAGATTCCATCAAAAATACCCGTGAAATATTAAGTGAAGCTCAGAAATTGTACCCTGTGTTGATGGTTGGCCCGGCGCCATACGCAGAACGAGAAAACCTTCAAAGGAGGCAGATAAATACCGATTTATCTAAACAGTTTGCTTTGATTTGCGATGAATTAAATGTACCTTATTTAGATGTTATTCCGATCTTAGAAAAATCAAACATCTGGATAAATGAGGCCAGAGCTAATGATGGTGCTCATCCGAAAGCAGGCGGTTATGCAGAATTTGCCCAAATTGTAGAAAATTGGGACGCTTGGTTAAATTGGTTTCCCCATAATATTCCCCTATAACATTTTGACCGATCGCAGTAATCGCACCGCTAAAATGTGTCTTGTGTGAAAAAAAAGCGATCGCTATACTCAAAAAAAACTTAACATTAACTTTAGAATTGTTAATTATTCATAAGACAAGCTCATGGGTTACTATACCGCTCCCCGCTTTCTGGACAAACTGGCTAGTGTTGTCTCCAGCCCAAAGGAATCTGTAGAAATGTTGAAACGAATTGTATTAATTTTGCTATTGGTGTTGAGCTTCAGTCTGAGTAATTCTGATGTAGCGCTTGCATCTGGACTCAAAAGCTTTGTAGATACTAGTGATGGCTATCAGTTTTCATATCCTAACGGCTGGTTGCCAGTTAAAGTTGCTAATGGGCCAGATGTGGTTTTCCACGATTTGATTGAGGTGTCTGAAAATGTTTCGGTTGTGATTAGCCCAGTTCCAGAAGGCAAAACTTTGTCAGAATTGGGAACCCCAACAGAAGTAGGATACAAATTAGGAAAAGCGGCTCTCGCGCCTCCTGACTCTGGTCGTTCGGCTGAATTAGTCAATGCCGCAGAGCGAGAAGTAGATGGTAAAACATATTACCTTTTAGAGTATGAAGTTAAACTCCCCAATCAACAGCAACGACACAACATCGCCAGTGTTGCTGTGAGCCGTGGTAAACTTTTTACCTTCAATGCCTCAATTCCTGAAAAACGCTGGCAGAAAGTTAAACGGATGATTGATGAGGTTGTCAATTCTTTTTCTGTCTATTAGTTGGGGAGTGGGGAATAGGGAATGGGGAGTAAAAATTTTAGATTTTAGATTTTGGATTTTAGATTGGAATTTAATCCAAAATCTAAAATTAAATTACCCAAAGCCCAATACCCAATTAACAAGTTTGTCAGATCATGAAAATTCTACCTTTTGTACTTGCCTCAGCTTCTCCAGCCCGACGCCGCTTGCTGCAAACTGTTGGTATTGAACCGATAGTTCGGTCAAGTGACTTTGATGAGTCACAAATCGAATTAAGTGAACCAGCAGAATTGGTCAAAACTCTTGCCCAGTACAAAGCGGAAACTGTAGCACCGCAGTTTGAATCGGCTTTGATTATGGGTTGTGATTCAGTTTTGTCCATGAATGGTGAAATTTACGGCAAACCAGCAGATACTTCTGAAGCGATCGCTCGTTGGCAGATAATGCAAGGTAACTTTGGCGACTTGTACACAGGTCACGCCTTAATTGACCTCGAGCAAAACCGTACTTTAGTCAAGTCTCAAGTTACAAGAGTTTACTTTGCTCAAATGAGCGATCGCGCTATTGAAGCTTACGTTGCCACAGGTGAACCCCTCAAGTGTGCTGGGGCATTTGCTATCGAGGGTTTTGGTAGTTTCTTCGTAGAAAAAATCGCAGGCTGTCACAGCAATGTAATTGGACTCAGTTTACCCCTACTACGGCAGATGCTAGGTGAATTGGAATACGATGTCACTGATTTCTGGCAATAGTCCCTTGTCTAAAGTTATTAACCAATGACAAATGACAAATGACTAATGACTAATAACTAAATTGCCTGATATTGAGTATTGTCTCTCCATGATCTGGAATCCAGGCTAGCCACTCATCTGCTGAAACCGGACACAATAAAAGTGCTTCGTCAAAACTAAAGGGGTTGGGAAGTTGCAAAAGGCTTACCCAAGTAGAAGTTTTTAAATGCTGTAAACCTTGCAGATTCTGCCTTTTTGTTTGCATAGCAAAATCTGGTCTATGAGAATCTAGTTTCATAGCTTTCTATCAGCCTTTACAAATGGGCTAATCTAAAATTATTTCTGTAACCTAGACTACAAAATAAATAATCATTGTGAAAAGCAACTGTCTTATAAATTTACGTTGCTTGGGTGCAAGTGTTTGCTTATATTGCAGACCACAACAGGTATGGCACGACAGGTTGTAGACTGGCCACTAGATCGCATTCCCAACTAGAATATGTCATTTACTTCTATGCCCTCGCTGCGTGAGCAACAACATCCCCTAATTCGTCAGCTAGCTGATTGTATTGAGGCAGCTTGGCATCAGCACCTGGATCTATCGCCCTACCATTTGCCTGATGAGTTGGGGTATGTGGAAGGTAGATTAGAAGGTGAAAAACTGACGATTGAAAATCGCTGCTATCAAACGCCCCAGTTTCGGAAAATGCACTTGGAACTGGCGAAAATTGGAAATATGCTGGATATTTTGCACTGCGTCATGTTTCCCCGTCCAGAATACAACCTGCCGATGTTTGGTTGCGATTTAGTTGGGGGTAGAGGTCAAATTAGTGCAGCGATCGCAGACCTTTCTCCGATCCAAGTAGAGCGTACCTTACCAGAATCGTATACTTCTGCACTAACACAGCTAACAGTGCTTAACTTTTCCCAACCCCGTGAATTACCAGAATGGGGAAATATTTTTTCCGATTTTTGCATTTTTGTGCGCCCCGGTTCTCCCGAAGAAGAAGCAATGTTTCTGTCGCGGGTGCGAGAATTTTTAGACATTCATTGCACCCAAGCGATCGCCTCACATCCTGTTTCAGTTGAACAAGTCACACAAAATCTCGCCGGACAACACAACTACTGCACCAAACAGCAGCAAAACGATAAAACCCGCCGCGTACTAGAAAAAGCCTTTGGCCCAGCTTGGGCAGAAAATTATATGACCACAGTTTTATTCGACCTTCCAACTTAATCATTCCCCCATCTCCCCATCTGTAGGCTCTGTTACGTTTTCGCGTAACGGATAAATGTAGAATTCATTCAACGAGAGTTTAATGGAGTCCCAAAACAGCAGGCAGGAGAGGAGTAAGGTCTTTGAAGCGAATATCACAAAATGGTTTGTTGTCTTGGTAAATGCAAGCAACTAAAGACAGCTAACTCATTGACCAGAAAGTTAAGGAAACTCTAATGTTAGGAATGCTCAAGTTGACAGATATTTTTTTAGTTAGTTAATCATTGATTGACTTAAGGAAGACTAACTTTTGTAGCAAGATTGTATCCAGCAAAGGCAACAGTCTATTTTTGATGTTTCTTTTCAACTTTGTGACTAACTGTAGCCGTAGTGAATGTAGCAGTAAAGTACCGCATCATACCAATTTGAAATTTTGTGTAGAGATGTGATATGTCGCGTCTCTACATCTAGATTCATACTGCTTGCGAATTCTGTTCACTCCCATTGCACTCATGTCTCAATAATACTCAGAGTTATTGAATAGCCAGCTACTATAGCGCTTCTCGGTTTCAATACAGACCTAACCCATACCCCTTCCCATGTCTGTCGGGAAGCTACGGTGTACACACAAGTCTCTTGACCTGCACTTTTGTTGTATCGACCTGCACTTTTGTTGCATCAAGCTGCACTTTTGTTGCATCGACCTACAAAAATTAACTCACCCTACCTTACACAGCAACTTTAAAAGACTTGTGTGTAGACGTTAGGTGTGGGGAAGGGGGAAAATTCAAAGTCTCTCTTCTTTTAGGAGAAAGGTTTGAAGAGAGGTCAAAATGTATTGCATACAAACAAGAAGCACTATAGAAAACATCATTTTACAAAGCCATTGTGTTGAACGTTCATCACACAATGAATTTTAAGCCATACTCAGCTTTAAACTTCTGTTGTTTGTCCTAAGCAGCTGGCTGTTGATTAAAAACCCTTTTATTTTTACTTCCATCAGCACAATTCAGGTAAATGGGCAACATACTATGTCAAGGGTGACTGAAAAGCCAAAGCCAAGTGAGCAGACATTTAATAGTGAACAACCGAAGATTTGGTGGGGTATCGCTGTAGCAGTGCCAGTAGTAATCGCTGCTGGGATACTAGGTACAGCTAAAATCGAGCAGCTAAGGAAACTAACTACATCCGTACCCGTAATGCCATCAACCAATAGCATTAGTGCTGTAGGGCGTTTGGAACCGCGAGGTGAAGTTGTGAAATTGTCCGCCCCATCTTCAGGATTAGCACCATCATCACGAATTCAGCAACTTCTGGTGAGAGAGGGTGAACAGGTAAAGCAAGGTCAAATTGTGGCAATTTTGGACAACCGCGATACCCAAATAGCTGGATTAGAAGAAGCAAAAGCCAAAGTACAAGAAGCCCGTGCGAATTTAGCGCAAGTCAGAGCCGGATCTCCAAGAGATATTCAAGCCCAAAGAGCAGTTGTTGCTCGCTTACAAGCGCAGTTTGTTGGGGAAAGGGATGCTCAACAAGCAACGATCGCCCGGATTGCAGCTCAGTTAAGTGGGGATAAACTTGTTCAGCAAGCAACTGTGAATCGTTTAGAAGCTGAACTCAGTGGGCAAAGAGAGACTCTGAGAGCAACGCTTACACGTATCCGAGCTGAACAGCGCAATGCCCAAGTTGATGCCGGACGCTATGATTTTTTATACCGAGAAGGTGCGATTTCTCAGCAAGAGCGCGATCGCAGACGCTTGAGTGCAGTAACTTCTAATCAACAAGTAGCTGAAAGCCAAGCTACCCTAAAGCAGACATTAGCAACCATCCGACAGCAACTTGCCGAGGCTAGAGCTAACCAAATACAAAATTTAGCAACATTGCAACAGCAGCTAATCGAAGCGAAAGTTAACCGTGACAAAACTTTAGCAACTTTGCAAAGACAGATTGAGGAAGAAAAGGCCAAACTAAGCAGAATTTTAGATGTTAGTCCTACCGATGTGCAAGTAGCGCAAGCTCAAGTTAGTAATGCGATCGCCAATGTCAGAAAAGCCGAAGCAGAACTAAGATTAAGCTACGTTCAAGCACCAATTGCTGGAGAGATTTTAAAGGTTTACACCAAGTCAGGCGAAGCGATCGGCGCAAATGGCATTGCTGAAATTGGACAAACCAGCCAAATGTTTGTGATTGCTGAAGTCGCCGAAGACAGTATTGGTAAAGTGCGTATTGGTCAAAACGCCACTATCAGCAGCGACAATGGAGCATTTAGCGGTGAATTAAAAGGAACTGTTACTGAAATTGGTAGAAAAATTGGTAAAAAAGATGTGCTGAATACAGATCCAGCAGCAGATGTGGATGCCAGAGTTGTAGAAGTGAAAATTGCTCTACCTCCAGAAGATAGCGAGAAAGTTTCCGGTTTAACTTACGCTAAAGTTGTCGTCGAAATTAATAACTAATTAAGTTATGGATGAGCAGTAACACCAATTATTGATTTGATACTTTGGATGATAAATATTCTTCAGTAGACTGTTTAATTAAGTTTAAGCATTCTATAAGTTCGATACTAGCCTTGCCATAATTGAGTGAAAAATCTCAACCTTTAACTAATATCGGGGGTTTAAATCAATAGCAACAGTCAATTACGAATTACGAATTACGAATTATTTAACTGTGCTTGGATGTCTATAAAATGAATCAAAAAATACCTCTGTCGTGGCTACAACTGACAAGGGAAAAAACTCGCCTAGCTGTGGCTTTAGCAGGAATTTCTTTTGCTGATATTTTAATGTTTATGCAACTCGGTTTCCGGGATGCTTTGTATTATAGTAACGTTCGATTTCATAACAGCTTACAAGGCGATATTGTTTTAATTAACAGTCAATCTAGCGCTGTTCTGGCGATGAGAAGCTTTTCTCAACGACGCTTATATAAAGCTTTAGAGTTACCCGCAGTCCAATCAGTACATCCAATATATTTAGACTTTACAATCTGGAAAAATCCTGTAACAGGTCGTCCTCGGAGTATCCTAATCTTTGGGATGAACCCAGAAACTAATCTAGTTAACTTACCTGGAGTTCAGGAGAATTTAGATAAACTTAAACTACCCGATGTAGTTCTATTTGACCGTTCTTCTAGGGTAGAGTATGGGCCAATTGCTGCTAATTATGACCAAGGAAAGACTGTAACATCAGAAGTACGAAGGCGGCGAATTAAAGTAGAAGGACTATTTACATTAGGTGCATCATTCGGTGCAGATGGTAATTTAATTACAAGTGATATTAACTTTCTGCGGATATTCAGCAATCGTCAAAAAGGATTAATTGATATTGGGCTAATTAGATTAAAACCGGGAGCGAATGCTACAATTGTCGCCCAAGAATTACGAAAGTATTTACCTAACGAAGTAAATGTTTTAACTAAGCAAGAATTTATTGATTTTGAGCGAAACTATTGGGCAAATAGTACAGCTATTGGATTTATTTTCACATTAGGGACTGTTATGGGTTTCATTGTGGGGACTGTGATTGTTTATCAAATCCTTTATACAGAAGTTGCAGATCATCTAGCTGAATACGCTACTCTCAAGGCAATAGGCTATACACAAAACTATTTATTAACAGTCATTCTTCAAGAAGCTTTGTTATTAGCAATTTTAGGATATTTTCCGGGAATAGTATTTACTTTATTTATGTATGACAGTGCCAGGAATGCAACGCTTTTACCAGTTTTTATGAGTTTTGATCGAGCGGTAATGGTGTTGATTTTGACTATGCTGATGTGTATCATTTCCGGTGCGATCGCAGTCCGAAAATTACGTTCTGCCGATCCAGCAGATATCTTTTAATTAATTTCAAATTAATGGATAATAAATATTTTTATCGCCATAGATTATAAGGGCAATAAAACAAATTTAACTCCTGAAATTCACTACAGTTAAGTCTTGAAAAATCTAACTTAGAACTAACAAAAATATGATGGAAAAAGAACCTGTAATCGCCATTAAAAATCTCAACCACTACTATGGCAAAGGCGCACTGAGAAAACAGATATTGTTTGACATTAACCTAGACATTTATCCAGGTGAAATTGTCATTATGACTGGCCCATCAGGTTCAGGTAAAACCACATTACTGAGCTTAATTGGTGGTTTGCGGTCTGTACAAGAGGGAAGTTTAAAATTTTTAGGTGAAGAACTCGTTGGCGTCAGTCAAAACAAACTGGTGCAGATGCGACGCAATATTGGTTATATTTTCCAAGCTCACAATTTGCTAGGGTTCTTGACTGCAAAGCAAAATGTGCAAATGGCAGTAGAGTTGAATGATAATATTTCTCAAACAGAAGCAGTGGCTAAATCAAAAGCCATGCTAGGTTCTGTTGGTCTAGAAGAACGAGTTGATTACTACCCAGACAATCTTTCTGGTGGACAAAAACAAAGAATTGCGATCGCTCGCGCCCTAGTAAATCGTCCCCCACTAGTGCTAGCAGACGAACCAACAGCCGCATTAGACAAACAATCAGGACGCGATGTCGTAGAAATAATGCAGAGTCTAGCCAAAAATCAGGGAACTACTATCTTATTAGTGACACACGACAACCGCATTTTAGACATAGCCGATCGCATCGTAGAAATGGAAGATGGTCTTTTAACCCGTAATTCCCCAAATACAGTTATTCAGTAATGATTTTAGTCATTTGTCCTTTGTGAATGACCAATGACAAATGACAAACGACAGCCATAATTTATGATCTAGCCGAGCCTGATTTTTTAATTCCAGATGACTTTGGCGGAGTTGGGGTATTTGGTTGGCGACTAGTACGAAAAGTTACATTCACGCCTTCATTCGATTGCTCCAGCACCAATAGAGGCGTTGGTTTGGCTTTTTGATCCCAATGCATAGTAGCAATCCGACCTTGAATTATGGGTTGCCAACTATCTTCGTCTTCTATGGGGCTTAGGTAAGTTTCTATACAATCAATAATTTGACTAATAGTCGCAGAAGTTGCTTGTGTCGGTAACTTCATTAACCGGATTTGAATGCGAAACAGCACTCGCTTGGCAGAGTTCCCTGGACTACCAGTTTCATACTCTACATCAAAAGTTTCATCGACTTGCCGTCCAGCGCTATTAGCAATTCCGACTGATCCCTGTTGGGCTTGATTTGGACGTAGAGCTTGAGAAATTTTTTCTTTGATCTGAATCTTTATTTGATTAAGGATTGCAAAATGAAACACCTCCTCTGACATCCGCATTCGCAGATAATCCAGGTTAAAGTCCCGTGAGTTGACCAAATCGGGATTAGTTTCCATTTTGCGAATCGTTTCCAGCGCCAGCTTAAACTTTTTCTCTAATTCTCGCGCCCGGAATTGTTCAAACTTAATTTTTTTCTCCAGCTTATCCATCTGGAGCTTACTATATACAATCAAAGCAATCACCACTAAAGCCAGTCCTCCAGAAGTTACCAACAATAATGGTGGTATTTGAGGATTACTTGCTGGCACTTCCTGGGATGCCTTTTTAGCCTTTGTCCCGGAGGATTGGGCAAGAAACATTGAAGTGGACATGGTTGGAAACTGAAAAACTTGACTCCTGATGTTTAGGATGCCCAAATCTTCAAGGTCATCTTGCTGTATCATTAATATTTTTAACAGCTTTTTACAAACTGCCTATGTCCAGACACCAGAGCGTCCCTGCCCTGTCTGAAGTTTCATCTACAAGCTTTAGCAATATTCGTCTGATAGCTACAGATATGGATGGCACGCTAACTAGACGAGGAAAATTTACTCCTGCACTGTTACAAGCTTTAGAGGATTTAGCGGCAGCTGACATTAAGGTGCTGATTGTCACAGGACGTTCTGCTGGCTGGGTGAGTGGATTGAGTAGCTTGATGCCAGTAGCAGGTGCTATGGCAGAAAATGGCGGTTTGTACTTTCCACCTGGGAACCATAAACCAGTAGTCTTAACACCTATTCCCGATTTAGTTATACATCGCCAGCAGTTAGCTACGACTTTTGAAAATTTACAAACTAAATTTCCCCAAATCCAAGAATCTGCTGATAATCGCTTTCGCATCACCGACTGGACTTTTGATGTAGCTGGTTTGCTTCAAGATGAACTACAAACCCTAGATAATCTCTGTCAACAAATGGGTTGGGGATTTACCTATAGCAACGTGCAGTGTCACATTAAACCCCAAGGGCAAGATAAAGCTGTGGGATTGTTGCAGGTATTGCGCGAATATTTGCCCCAGTACTCATCAGAAGAAATTGTCACTGTGGGTGATAGTCCCAATGATGAAAGTTTATTTGATCGGCGTTATTTTCCTGTTTCTGTAGGCGTGGCAAACGTGCTGGAATATGTGAATCAGTTAAAATATCAGCCTGCTTATATTACTAGCGCTGCTGAAGGCGAAGGATTTTGTGAGTTATCTAGTTATATTTTGAAAAGCTTGCACATCTCAAGTTAGGAAGAACTAGAGTTGTTTTACAATAATCTCGTAGCGCTGATTTTACAACCATGACGGCTACTTTACCTGTTAGTGTCGAATCAGAAATATTCTACCCCAGTGCTGATGGTCAACCAGTGGCAGAAACCTACGACCACCTTTATGCCTTACTAACTACCTTAGAAGTCCTAAAACAGTATTTGGCAAATCGTCAGGCAACAGTATTAGGAAATCAATTTCTTTACTATGCACAAGGTTTTCCGAAGTTGCGGGTAGCCCCAGATGTGATGGTGATTTTTGATGTTACACCCGGCGGTCGGGACAACTATAAAATCTGGGAAGAGGGTCAAGTGCCCACAGTTATTTTTGAGATGACATCCTTTGGGACTAAGGGACAAGACGAAATCTTCAAAAAGACCCTCTATGAGCAGCTAGGTGTCAAGGAATACTGGCTATTTGACCCTAAAGGCGAATGGGTAGAACAACAGTTACGTGGCTATCGCTTGCGGGGAGAAATCTACGAACCCATAGAAGATGGACGCAGTGAACCGTTACAACTACGTTTGCTGGTTGAGGGAAGACTAATTGGGTTTTATCGAGAAAATAACGGGGAAAAATTACTCATCCCAAATGAATTGGCAGAAGCTTTACGACAGGAAGTTTTAGCAAGACAACAAGCAGAAGAACTAGTAGAACAGGAACGCCAACGAGCAGAACAGGAACGTCAACGAGCAGAACAGGCAGAATTGCAAATAGAACAGTTAAAGGCAAGGTTGCGATCGCTCAATGTAGACCCCGATACTATTGAGTAAAACACAGGGTGTACTTATACATGAATTTTATCGTGCCCACTTACTTATGGGTTAAGTCTTGCTACAAAGAGATTTCTAAAAACCACTCATAACCTGCTTTAAACTGAGATTTACCATTTTGTTCAATTATGCTGCCATGCGCCATGATTACTCGTTCAAAATCCCAAGTGAGAAGCTGTTTAATTGACGATTTAACTTTGACTTTATCCTGAGTTGCAAATTTCTCTAATAACGATGGACGAAGTTGGCTGTAACCACCTATAAGTTTGGCTATGAACTTTGTGCTTGGTGAAGATTGAGCATCAAAATGGAAAACTGTATCAGTGACAATCAAAGTTCGGCTTTTGACATGAAAAAAGACGCATTCATTGAGCGGTGAACATCCACTAGTATCCAATGTGTTGAAGCCTTGTACTAATAAATATTCGACCCCATCAATTAGGTGAATGTTGCGATCGCTAATAATCTGGTCGATTTGCAAATCTGGTCGTTTGCGCTCTAGACCAGATACTGCCCATAGTTTGGCACGAGGATAGTACAGCTTGAAGTCAGCAACAAATAGATGATGATACAAGTTGGGGGCGACAATGTAAATAACTTCTCCCAATTGATTTAGCTCATTGATAGTTGCGTCATCTATGCCAATAGGCGAGATCACGATTAATTTGCCACTGGTCAGACGAATCACAGTCATCCTCGTCCCTACTTCCAAGCCAAAATATTTTAGGGGTTGTTCAGCAACCCAAAGATCAGTATCAATTGCTTTAAGCATTATAATTTTTGAGTTAGAACCGTCGCTGGACTATAAAAATTGCTGCACGCTGTAGTAAAGACAAGCCAGACTGCCGACGATATAGACTAGCCAAGTTCCGAAAAAACCGCCCTGCCCGGTGATGGGCCATAAGTCTGTATTAATCCCCAGGCATGGGTAATCCGAGCTACTGTCAATAGAGTACCTAGCATCCACAACAGTCCGTTAAGAGCCTGCATCCACTCTAGGGCAATATTCGCTCACCACTTAACCTTGTGGTAACAAGTTTTGGGGAAACTCGTGGGATTACTGCCTTCAATGGTGATCGACTGCAACCTTATCAAGCGCTAGCAGGAGGTTTTGATATTGTGCCTCAAGGCAGTACTTATAGTTCGGTGGAAGATGCTTCTTGTTTTGTGGTGTTTGGATATTCCCAATCTTTATCTAGAGCGGATAGTCAAAGTGGAAGCAGAGGGACAGAAAATTGAATTACAGCCAGGGCAAATTCCGAAGACTCATTGGGGCTTGAGTGCTGCGATCGCTATGCAAGAATTTTTTGATAATGGACAAACTGGTGGTGCATTTTACTTAGAATCAGTTGCAACGGCGGTGTTAGCACAAATTATTTACCGACGTTCAAATCTATCTGGACGGCTCAAACGTCCACCAGAGTTTTTAGACCCAAATTTGTTAAAGTCTGCCTTGGAATACATCAGAGCGCATCTATCCGAGGAACTTAACCTGAACCAGATTGCTGCTACGGTAGGATTCAGCCCCTACCATTTCGCACGAGCATTTAAAGTCACAACTGGACTATCGCCTTATCAATATGTCCTCCGGTGTCGGCTGGAACTTGCCCAAAAACTCTTACAAAACCAAAAGCGATCGCTAGCACAGGTAGCCGCAGAAGCGGGATTCGGCAACCAAAGTCACATGACATCTGTGTTTCAACGAATGCTACGCACAACTCCCAAGCGTTACCAGCAAGAAATGAGTAGTATTTTAGACCATCCATAAAACCTTATGTGTAGTTTTCTGCAAGACGGTCTGAAAAACTTTATCCTCTCTGGGTTTGAAAACTTGCTATATCTGAATTTTTCACAACAGAAAATCAAGCCTTTCAAGATTATCTTGCAGGTTTTTGGTTATATCTCAACCCAATGCCAAGTAAACAATTTGTTACCTATGTCTTTGCTATATTTATTACCTTAGACAGAATACAATAGATAAATCTCTAGCGCGTTTCAACCTAGTAAGTCTCAACAATACTGATTTAATTGATCAGACTGTTTTATACAGTCATTCGCAAGCAAAACTGAATCAAAGGATAAATAAACCGCCAGCCTTTTAAGCACCCAGAGACGCTAAGAGATTAACAGATACTTCAAGGATAGGTTAGCGTTTTATTTTCTACTTCCACTAGAAAGTCCAAGACCAATGTAGAGTCAAGAATTTACCTTTAAATACTGAGGTATCAAATTATGCAAGAAATTGAAAGATTTTTTGGCAACTTGTTCAGTGGTATAGTCAACCGCTTTAAGTATTCTGCGATGGACGCTGCTGATCGGAAAATGAGAGAAACTATCGACGAGCAGGTAGAACAACGGCGGCAAAAACCCAAACCCAAAGATCAAGAAGATCGCGAGTAGATAGGTATTTTGGGCTTAATACAACATAGCGCTTCCCAATTGTTGAGTGGGTAGCGCTATTTTTTCGCCCTCACTCGGTCAAGCAACTACAACTCTTCGGAATATGCTAACCTAGTATGGTTAACTAATCTCGCACATCTGAGAATTCGGGTGTTTCCCAGTTGGGAAATGCACTTGGATGGAGGTTTAACCCGAATCGGAGTAAAAAAAATATATGCCAGTAGTTTCATTGGCTCAAATGATGGAGTCAGGGGTTCACTTTGGGCATCAGACCCGGCGTTGGAACCCAAAAATGTCTCCTTACATTTATACTTCCCGCAATGGTGTGCATATTATCGACTTGGTGCAAACTGCCCAGTTGATGGATAATGCCTACAACTACATGCGATCGCACGCGGAACAAGGGAAAAAGTTTCTTTTCGTTGGCACCAAGCGCCAAGCAGCTGGAATTATTGCCCAAGAAGCCAGCCGTTGTGGTTCCCACTACATTAACCAACGCTGGTTGGGTGGAATGTTGACCAACTGGGCAACCATCAAAACACGGGTAGATCGTCTGAAAGATTTAGAACGCCGTGAAGAAACTGGCGCCCTAGATTTATTACCCAAAAAAGAAGCATCAATGCTACGTCGGGAAATGACGAAGCTTCAGAAATACTTGGGCGGCATTAAAACAATGCGGAAAGTACCCGATATCGTGGTGATTGTAGACCAACGGCGGGAATATAACGCAGTCCAAGAATGCCAAAAGCTGAATATTCCTATTGTGTCCATGTTGGATACAAACTGTGACCCAGATGTAGTAGATATCCCCATCCCAGCCAACGATGATGCTATCAGGTCAATCAAGCTAATAGTCGGAAAATTAGCGGATGCCATTTATGAAGGTCGTCACGGTCAGCTGGATGCTGAAGAGGATTACGAAGATTACGACGGTAGTGAGTATGACGATGACTACGAAGAAACCGAATATACTGACGCCGTAATTCCCGAAGAGGAAACAGAGGAATAAGTAAAGCAGGGGTAAAGGAAGTGTCCGAGGGAGGGCGGTTGTTCGCAGACTAGCAGCAATCCGCTCTAGCCTACGGCAACTCGTAGGCAAAAGTAGAGACGAAAAAACTCATCCCTCATAACTTCATTATTTTTTCTCCCCCAGCCCTGAGTAAGATAGAAATACTCAACACCCGTGAGCGATTACAACTCGAGGTCAAGTTAGGAATTGAGGCAACATGGCGGAAATATCTGCAAAACTCGTCCAAGAGCTACGCCAAAAAACTGGTGCCGGCATGATGGACTGCAAAAAGGCGCTGATAGAGACTGAAGGCAACGTAGAAGAAGCCGCAGACTGGCTACGCAAAAAGGGCATCTCTAAGGCAGGGGCAAAAAGCGATCGCATTGCGGCAGAAGGTCTAGTAGACACTTACATTCAACCCGGTGGTCGAGTGGGTGTACTCATCGAAGTCAACTGTCAAACTGACTTTGTTGCTCGTAACGAGGCTTTTAAAGCTTTAGTTAAGAATCTAGCAAAGCAAGCAGCTACTGCTGATAGTGTTGAGTCTTTGTTGGCTCAACCCTATATTGATAATGAAAGTGCGACTGTAGAAGAATCCATCAAGCAAACCATTGCCACCCTTGGTGAAAATATCCAAGTGCGCCGCTTTGTCAACTTTCCCTTAGCAGAAGGCACACAAGGTATAGTAGACAGCTACATTCACACTGGCGGTCGAGTTGGTGTATTGGTAGAACTAGGTTCCCAAACTGAGTCAGTGGCTACTAACTCAGAGTTCCAAACCTTGGCACGGAACACTGCAATGCAAGTTGCGGCTTGTCCTAATGTCGAGTATGTGAGCGTAGACCAAATCCCCGCCGAAATTGCCCAAAAGGAAAAAGACATTGAAATGGGCAAGGATGATTTGGCGAACAAGCCTGAAAACATCAAAGAAAAGATTGTTCAGGGACGGATTGAAAAACGCCTGAAAGAATTGACTTTGCTCGATCAGCCTTACATTCGCGATCAGAGTATTTCTGTAGAAGACCTCTTGAAGCAAGCGAAGGCTCAATTAGGCGAAGACATTCAAGTGAACCGCTTTGTCCGCTATATACTGGGCGAAGGCATTGAAAAGCAAGAAATTAGCTTTGCTGATGAAGTCGCTGCACAAATGGGCAGTAAGTAATATTAGTCATTAGTCATTAGTCTTTGGTAAAGACTAATGACTCTTTATAAAACAGGTCAAGCAAATAGCCTGACCTGTGTTTTTTTACTCAGAGATGCGAAATATTGCATTTACATTTAATTTAAAATCTAAAATCCTTTGGAAAGTTATTATAAAATAAATTCGTACATTTGTACTATTTAATAGTTCACATGGACAAGAACGAAAAGATATGGCAAGAGCAATCGAGCGAATTGAACGGGATATTGCAGCACTAAAAGAAGCGATTCGGGCGATCGCACTAGAACTAAAAACTGCTTATGCTAGTTATCTAAACACCTTGGGTCTAGCTGTACGAAAACAGTTGATTCTTGCTAGTTACCACCTCTGTACTCAGGGATATCCCGAAAACTTTCTGTATTTGTCATTGAATCAGCGCCAACAATTGCAACAAGCCATCCGCAAGTTAGGTCAAATAGCAGCAGAGGAATTGCTCACTTGTATTAAAAGTGAAGAAACAGGGGGAGATGAGGGAGATAAGGGAGATGAGGGAGATAAGGGAGATGAAGGACTAAATTCCTCCTTGTCCCCCCTGTCTCCAGATACCTCTAGTCCTATAGAATTGGCAAAATGGCAACAGAACTTAGAAGAGGTAACGCAAGAAATACTGAAAAAACTTTCGCATGATGCTAATCTTTTATTACAAAAAGCTGGGGTATTACCCAAAAAATTACCAGAACCGATTTTAGCGGCTGCGGCTGCGGCAGCATCAGAAGCTTCTGGTGAGGTAATGCCAGGGCCACCCAACTTATTAAATTTAGTAATTGAAATTGAAAATGAACAGCAGTCAGAAGATTCTGGACTGACACAAATTATGGCTATTAACCTGCGGCTAGGGGAAATTGAATTTGCTGATGTGACACTCTCCTCAGAGCGCAGACAAATCCGCAGTATTTTAGTTCAGCTAAACAAGCTAGGACGAGAGTATCAAAAGAGACATAAAGAAAAGGCGATCGCAGAAGCTGAAGCTGCATGGCGTGCTAGTTGGTTTGAGGATTAGTCCTTTGTCCTTTGTCCTTTGTCCAGAGTCAAATGACCAATGACTAATGACTAATAACCAATGACTAATGAAAAACTAGATTGGATACGATTGCATAAAGCTTTGGCAATAGAAGCTGAACGTGGCTTTACAGACTTAGTGGGCAGACAATACCGTTTCAGTGAATTTCTGAGCCTAACTTTGGGTAAATTTCCAGCAGGCTTACCCCAAACTGAACGCCGGCGTTGGCAAGGACTAGCAGTGCAATTTGCTAGTTATCCACATCTAGCACTGGAAGAAAGACAACATTTAGTAGCAGAGACTCGTAGATATCTTTCCCAACTACAGCAAGAGGAGCAGGGAAAGCAGGGGAGCAGGGGAGCAGGGGAGCAAGGGAAAACTTATCAATCCAAAATTCAAAATCCAAAATCTCCCATCGTTACTGAGGTTAGTCGGAGACTTGCACCGAAAATTGAGCAAAAACTCAGTGATTTACCAGAAATAGGCTTTAAAAAAGCTGATAATTTAGGGCGTCTTGGTTTACACACCGTCCGCGACCTGCTTTTCTACTATCCTCGTGACCACATTGATTATGCGCGTCAGGTGAATATCCGCGAGTTACAGGCAGGTGAGACGGTGACAATAGTGGCTACAGTGAAGCGTTGTAACTGCTTTACTAGCCCGAAAAATCAAAAATTATCAATTTTAGAACTCGTAGTAAAAGATAACAGTGGTCAAATCAAAATTGGCCGTTTTTACGCAGGTACGCGCTTTAGCAGTCGCGCTTGGCAAGAAAGTTTAAAACGCCGCTATCCAGTAGGCAGTATTTTGGCGGCCTGTGGGTTGGTGAAAGAGAGTAAATACGGCTTGACACTGGATAATCCAGAATTAGAGGTTTTGGCAAATCCAGGAGATACTATTGAGTCGCTAAATATTGGGCGGGTAGTGCCAATTTATGGACTGACTGAAGGCGTTGTGGCGAATACAGTCAGGCAGGCGGTAATTGCTGCTTTACCTGCTGCGGCTAACCTGAAAGACCCTTTGCCAAGTGGTTTGCGGCAGAAGTATGGTTTGATGGAATTGAAAGATGCGATCGCTAATATTCATTTTCCCAGCGATAGTGACGCTTTAAAAGTTGCCCGCCGTCGCCTAGTCTTTGATGAATTTTTTTACCTACAACTCGGTTTACTGCAACGTCAACAGCAAGCAAGGGCGATTCAAACCAGTGCCATCCTTGTTCCACGCGGTCAACTTGTAGAGAAATTCTACGAAATACTGCCTTTTCAACTGACTGGCGCACAACAACGAGTCCTCAACGACATTCTCAATGATTTGCAAAAACCTGCACCAATGAATCGTTTGGTGCAAGGTGATGTCGGTTCTGGTAAAACAGTCGTCGCCGTATTAGCTATCCTCGCAGCAATTCAATCTGGCTATCAAGCGGCGCTGATGGCTCCCACAGAAGTTTTAGCAGAACAACATTATCGCAAGTTAGTTAGTTGGTTTAACCTACTGCATTTGCCAGTGGAATTACTGACAGGCTCCACAAAAACTGCTAAACGAAGACAAATACATTCTCAATTGGGAACTGGTGAATTACCTCTGTTAGTGGGAACTCATGCATTGATTCAAGACCCCGTAAACTTCCATCAACTGGGATTGGTGGTGATAGATGAGCAGCATCGCTTTGGGGTAGAACAACGGGCACGTTTGCAGCAAAAAGGTGAGCAACCCCATGTGTTAACTATGACAGCTACCCCAATTCCCCGAACCTTAGCGTTGACGATACACGGGGATTTGGATGTGAGCCAAATTGATGAGTTACCACCAGGACGGCAAAAAATTCAGACAACAGTATTGTCAGGTCAGCAACGCAACCATGCTTACGACCTTATCCGCCGAGAAATTGCGCAAGGTAGACAAGTTTATGTGGTTTTACCCTTAGTAGAAGAATCAGAAAAATTAGATTTGCGATCGGCAACTGATGAGCATCAAAAGCTACAAGAAAGCGTTTTTCCCGATTTTCAAGTGGGGCTGCTGCACGGTCGCATGAGTTCAGCCGATAAGGATGAAGCGATTACTAAATTCCGCGATAACCAAACACAGATATTAGTTTCTACTACCGTTGTTGAGGTTGGCGTAGACGTACCTAATGCTACAGTTATGCTCATTGAAAATGCAGAGCGATTTGGCCTATCGCAACTGCACCAACTGCGGGGGCGTGTCGGTCGTGGTGCGGCTCAATCTTACTGTCTACTGATGAGCAGTTCTAAGAGTCCTGATGCTCAACAACGGTTGAAGGTATTAGAACAATCTCAGGATGGTTTTTTCATTTCTGAAATGGATATGCGTTTTCGTGGCCCTGGGCAAGTACTGGGAACTCGTCAATCTGGAGTGCCAGATTTTACCTTAGCAAGTTTGGTTGACGATGAGGAAGTTTTACTTTTAGCAAGGCAAGCAGCAGAGAAAATAATAGAGATGGATGCAACTTTAGAGCGCTGGTATTTGATGAAAGAAGAGTTGAAATATCGGTATGAGCGATTGATGGGTGGGGCTATTTTGACATAGCCTACACCTACGCATTTGTTATTTCGGCGAACTCATTTGTTATTTTGGCGATCGCATTGGAAATAAATCAAATTATATTACGAAACGTAAATAGGCTTAAAACCTTTACCAATCAGGACTGACACACGGACTACGATTTTACGCCATTACGATCGCTCGCGGTGTGTCTCGTAGATAAGCGAAGTAACCACAAAGGCTTATTTTTCGTTACGAGTGCGTAAGTCCTAGCACGATTAAAATTAATATAAAAATCTTGCGTTAACTTTTTCAAAAAGTCGCAATCTTGTAGAATTATTTGAGTCGAACAACTGTTTGGTTTTGCAACCTACCAAGCTATCCGACTCGGTTTTATATTCGGAGGTTGTCGCCTTCCTCGCTGGTTCAGGTCTGGACTCCCTGATGTACGCTCGATAAATTCCCACTTATCAACTCTGACTTTGGGGAGTGCTCACGCCACCGCCACCACGCGAAAACCAACATGGCTGGCACGAAGCGCGCGCACGAACGAAGCGCGAGCGGCAGAACGGCAAAACCTCGCAGCGTCGAGCCAACCACCATGGCCACGCATCAGCTTTGTGTTATTATCTTCACCAGTAAGCCACGCAGTACCATCTTTTGGTGCGTCTATGTAATTATCATTATACACATCTTCACACCATTCCCATACATTACCATGCATATCGTATAAACCGAAAGAGTTAGGCGGAAATTTTTCTACATCTGTTGTTTGTTGACGATATTCCCCTTTTGGTGCAGAGCCGTAAGGATAGTCACCGTTGTAGTTAACTAAATCTGTGGTGATCGTTTCACCAAAATAAAACGGTGTAGTTGTTCCCGCACGGCAAGCATATTCCCATTCGGCTTCACTGGGTAGCCTGTAGGTTTTTCCTGTCTTCTGACTCAACTTTTTACAAAACTCTACCGCCTCATCCCAACTAACTTGTTCTACAGGTCGTTTCTCACCTTTGAAATTAGAAGGATTACTACCCATAATTGCTTTATATTGCGCCTGGGTGATTTCATATTTCCCCATGAAGAACTCAGGAACTTTTACCTGATGCTGGGGACTTTCATCTTGCCCTCTTTCTGCTTCTCCTTCCGGTGAACCCATCGTAAAAGTTCCCTCTGGTATCTGTACCATTTCCAAGGTGACACGATTTCCTAAATCTTCTTCAAAATAGTTCGCTTCCTCATTACGGCGGTTAGTGATATTTCCCTGTGTATTCACAGTCACCGTTTCAAATTGAAAGGTTTTTAGGTTACTAGCAAGTCTTTTGATTTCTGGTGTAGCTGCTGGTGTACTTATTGGTGTAGTTTCTCCTGAATCAGACCGCAAAAGGCGCGGTACTACAATTGCCAAACCCAACCCAGCACCCGCAAACCCAACAGTTTGAATCAGCTTTCGCCGTGACCAGTTCGGGGAGATTATTTTTGTTGGCGGTGGTGTTTGTATGGTTGGTGTTGTTATGGTTGGTGTTGATTGTGGCTGTTGTGGCGCTGACGGTTTGAGTGCTTCTAGCGCTTCCACTGCTGAAGGGTATCTATCTCGAAAGTGATAACTCACCATCTTATTTAACACCAGAGCCACTTTATCGCTGACATTTGCCCAATTGCGCCAAATCACTTCACCGTCAGTAGGGTCTTTTGGTAGTTCGTGTGGTTGTAACCCAGTTAAAGCTTGAATCCCTAACATCCCCACCGCATAAACATCGCTACTTAACTTTGGTTGTCCAGCTGCTTGTTCACTTGCCATATAACCAAGACTACCAACGGTAACGCTGACACTAGTTTGACCTTGGGCATTCACCTTCATGGTATTTACTTCTTTGACTGCACCAAAGTCAATTAGCACTATCTTACCGTCTTGCCGACGACGCATTAAGTTCTGGGGCTTGATGTCGCGGTGAATGATATTTTTTTTGTGGACTACTGCTAATATTTCTAAGATTTCTTTTAATAGTTTGGTAACTGCTATTTCTGTTAACTTTTGACCGGGAATGACTTCATGACTTAGGTCTTCCCCATCTACAAATTCTTGGACTAAATAAAATTCGCCTTGTTCTTCAAAGTGGGCAAATAATCGCGGTATCTGGTCGCTATCATTACCTAAGCGGTATAAAACTTGGGCTTCGCTATCAAATAATCTTCTAACGATTTGTAATACTGCTGGGTCGGTGTTGGGTTTGAGGTGTTTGACTACACATTTGGGTTGGTTGGGTAGGTCTAGGTCTGCTGCTAAATAAGTGTCGCCAAACCCGCCACTTCCGAGGATTTTGATAATTTTATAGCGGTTACGAAGGACAGTACCAGGCGTAGGCATGGTTTTTGACTTGGTAGCGGGGATTTTGGTTTATTGTGCCAAATTTCTGGGTGTTAGGGCAAGATAATTGTTTTCACGCACAGACGGCGCACAGAGGAGCGGTTCGGTTAAGGTACACAGTACTTATTGATCCCCTCAACCCCACTTAAAAAGCTACGGTGTATACAAGTCTGAAATTGTTCAAATGAAGCCCAAACTCACGATAATTGCTGCATTTGAGCATACGCTTCATAGACACCCTTCACGTTGTACCAGTTGAGAAAAATTCGAGCAATTTCTAAAGCTAATTGCGGTTTACCTAAGTTAATTAGCCATTGCAATAACGGAGCCATTGTCCGTTCATTTAACGCACCATTAAGTGACAAAATCCCCCAAAGTAAGCGATGCAGCCAAGTCATTTGAATCATCATTCGCACTTCCCATGTAGGATGCTTTTGATAAAACAAAACTCCCATCCGTCCGCGTTGAATTTCTTGGTCAATTAATCGGGGAATTTGCTCTAAGTTAAATGCTGGATGCCAGTGATATCCTACGGCTTCTGGACATTTAATTAGTGTCAAACCTAGTTTTTTCAGCCGCACGCCTAATTCTAAATCTTCCCAGCCATAGAGTTGAAAACTAGTGTCAAAAAGTCCGGCTTTCTCTAGCCAATGTTTAGGGATTGCGACATTGCCCGTAGCAAAAAAAGCTGCTGAAAAATCTGTGACTTTGTAGGGTTCAGCAGTTGGGTTGTTGAAATTACAAGTATTAATAACTGCACCGTAAGTGAAAAAGCGATCGCTCCCCAATTTCTCCTGTCCCTGCACTAACGCGTGACTATGAGCTTGCAGGAAATTATCCAGTACGACTAAATCACTATCAATAAAGATAATTGTGTCTCCCTGCGCCTGTTCTACCCCCAAATTCCGAGCCGCAGCTGGGCCAGCATGATCTTGTTGAAACCAGCGCACATGAGGAAACTCCTCTTTGTGTGCTGCTAACCACTCCAATGTGCCATCAGTAGAACCATCATCTACCAAGACAATCTCGTAATTAGTAACCGAACTTGGCTGACTTAACTCCTGCAACTCCAAGGCGCGGAGGCACTTTTCTAAAATCGGTTGGCGATTATAAGTCGGTATCACAACGCTGAAAAACACAGTCTCACCCACAACATTATTTATCCATCTCCAGGATAGGACACATGGGGCGTTGACACTGTTCCTTACCTGATTCGGGTTAATAAAAGAGCAAAAGCTGATAATTTTTAGTTAATTAAAACATAACCTAAACTTAATTAATGTAAATTAAACTAAATAATACACTAATTACATTTATCCATAAAATTACGTAGTTCAACTTTAACTTATTATTAATAGATTATTTTCGATTTAAAATACAGCAAATTAAATTCCAGTAAAATAAAAGTTTTTTATATTAATTAGTAGACTTTATTTCTACTAAATTTTTCCTGTTTTATCAGAGGAAAGTTTGATGTCTAAATTAAGTCGGAGAGAACTTTTAATATTTTTTGCTGGCAGTGTTGGTGCTGCTATTTTGGGAGACAAACTCCTAAATGGTGTTGCCAGCAGTGCAGAAGTAAAAACTGCCCAACTCAGCTTTACACCTGTACGCCTACCACATCCTCTACCAATTTATCAACAGCAGAAAAATTTCTTGCCAACAGGAATTGGTCAGGGAGAAGTGGTTAATGCATCTGCCGATATTAAATTAAGTAGCTACAACGTTATTGATGATGTAGTAGTACCGCCAGAGTATGAACGTTATGTAATTGTCAGTTGGGGCGATCGCGTCTTTCCTAACAAAGATGATTATTTCGGTTACAACAACGATTTTACTGGGTTTATTCCCCTTGGTAAAACTAATGATGTCGGGTATTTATGGGTGAATCATGAATATGTTAGTTTTCCATTTTCTACTTTAGTAGTAGAAGATTCATCCGATCTGAAAGGACTTCCCGACGCATTTGAAAAGGTAATTGGTTGGGCTTTACCTTCCAGCAGAAATATTGAAGTTGAAGGGGAATTTTTATATAATCAAGGCGGCTCAATCGTTCGTATCTCTCGCCAAAATACAAGTAAACGTTTTGCTGTAGTCAAAGATGCCAAAAATCGCCGCATTCATGGTCTTTCTGGGTTGGGTATCAATAGCCAACGCAATGATGATTACAAAAGCATCACAGCTTGGGGAAGTCGCAACCACCAAAAAGGGGACAAAAATTATTTAATTGGAACTGGCCCGGCTGCAACCCAAGTTTTTAATCTATCCTCTGATGAATTGGGCAACAAAATTATTGGTACAGCTTTCAACTGTTCTGGCGGTAAAACTCCTTGGGGAACGATTTTATCTGCGGAAGAGAACTTCCAAAATAGCGTCACAGAAGGAGTCAAAGCTAATGGTACTCAGACAGATTATACAGACAAAACCATCGGCAAGACTTTTGGATTAGCTGGCGAAAAATACGGTTGGATTGTAGAGATTGACCCCAAAAATCCGAAATTTCGTCCCCGTAAACACACTTGGCTGGGTCGTTTCCGCCATGAAAATGTTGCCCTGCGCGTTGAAAAAGGCAAAAAATTGGTTGCTTACTTGGGTGATGACAGACGGGGGGGACACACTTGGAAATTTGTCAGTGCAAACACTATCGCTTCACCCACCAGTAAAACTAACAGTAGCTTATGGGAAAATGGGACTTTGTATGTTGCCCGCTACAATCCTGACGGTACAGGTAAATGGATACCGTTACTCTTGACTACTGCTACCAATCCAATTACGCCGACAGTTCTATCTGCTGTAGAATTTGCTGCGTTGCAGAAAGTACAAAAAGAAGGTCTTTTGCCACTACCGAGACGTAATGGCATTGCAGGTGAAACCAAAGATGGTGGTACATTTAAATGCGATCGCACTAACGAAGCAAAAGCACTACCTGATTATCAAAATAAAAAGCTATCTGACTTCTACCCTACTCAAGGTGCTGTACTCTGTGACGCTTTTTTAGCTGCAAACTTAGTTGGGGGAACTCCCACAGCACGTCCAGAAGATATAGAAGTGCATCCAACCACCAAAGAAGTTTTCATTGCCTATACTGATGGTGCGCCGGGAAACGATGGTTATCCTGATTCCCGAATTTTTCAAGTTGCCAAGCTAAGTACAGATTCCAACGCGACTCAGCAATCAGGAGGACTGTACAAGATAATTGAAGATAGTACCGATGCTACAGGTTTAACCTTCCGGTGGCAGAAATTTGCCCAAGGTGGCGAAGCCGGTTCAGTTAATGGTGCCGGTTTCGCCAACGTCGATAATCTAGTATTCGACAATCAAGCAAATGTTTGGGGTGTCACAGATATGTCTACTGGCACTCACAATGGTTTTGATGTTGGTGCTGAAGGTAAGCAAACCAAAATAGACCATACAGCTAGTGGTAATGTTTCTGATTTTACTGGAGTTTTCGGTAATAACTGGCTATTTTTTATCCCTACCAGTGGTGAGAATGCCGGACAGGTAATACCGTTTGCTCATGGGCCAGTGCGTTGTGAAATGACAGGGCCAACTTTTGTCGGAAATACACTGATTATTTCAGTACAGCATCCTGGTGAAGATTGCCCAATTAATGATGGCACAATGCTGAGTCGCAGCATTGAATTACTAGATTTGAATGGTACTACATTTAATCAAACTCGAAGTTTACCTCGTGGCAGTAGTTGGCCGAGCAATATATCAAAAACTGATGGCGGTAAGGAGCAATCTACAGGTATTCCCCGACCGTCTGTAATTGGTATCCGACCGAAAAATTCTCGCAGTAAATTTATCGGAAATTAAACCCTATTGCTGTTTGTTTATCCAACCTATTTTTCAAAGTCTTGCTGAAAAATAGTGCGGTTTACGTGAGCAAAATCCCTTACCCAGAGATTTGATCTCTGGGTTTATTTTTAATTCTAACTTTTTTAATATAGCTTCTTGTTTCGAGATTTCGTAGACAACAAAATTTTTAATCAAGTACAAAATAAATTTCCATTAATCAAGATATAACCTAGCGTTAATTTTTGATTATTAGATTATATGACAAACTGAAAAATTTTCGTCTAGTTATGTAACCTAAATAGCGAACAACCTTTTGTTTAATAACAGGTTACTTACTACTCAAAATCTATGGCATTTCACGTAAATCATTGATGGCTTTTTCTGTCAGTAATCAAGATTTGCCTCTACTAAATTTTTTATGTCACAACAGAGGAGAGTTTGATGTCTAAATTAAGTCGCAGACAAATTTTAGTATTTTTTGCTGGCAGTGCTGGCGCTGCTGTCTTAGGAGAAACAATTATAGATGGTGTTTCTAACATTGCAGGAGCAAATAACAGGCCACTGAGCTTTACACCAGTGCGCTTACCCCATCCCTTACCCATTTATAAACAGCAAAAAAGTTTCTTGCCAACGGGAATCGGTCAGGGACAGGTAATCAATGCATCTGCCAATGCAAAATTAAATAGCTATAACGTAGTTGATGATGTGATAGTGCCACCAGAATATGAACGTTATGTAATTATTAGCTGGGGCGATCGCGTCTTTCCTAACACTGATGATTATTTCGGTTACAACAACGATTATACGGGTTTTATTCCTCTGGGCCGAACCAACGACGTAGGCTATTTGTGGGTTAATCACGAGTATGTGAGTTTTCCTTTTTCTGATCTAGCACCAGAAGCTCCCGCCGATCTGAAAGGATTGCCTAACACCTTTGAATCAGTGATTGGATGGGCTTTACCTTCCACCAGAAATCTTGAATTTGACGGCGAAGCACTATATAACTTAGGCGGATCAATCGTCCGCATCTCCCGACGTAATCCCAGTAACCGTTATGCAGTGGTTAAAGGTGATGCGAGAAATCGCCGCCTTCATGGTCTTTCTGGGTTGGGAATTAATAGCCAAAGGAGTGATGAATATAAAAATGTCACTTCTTGGGGAAGTCGTAGCTACCAAAAAGGCGATCAAAACTATCTCATCGGAACTGGCCCAGCTGCAACCCAAGTATTTAACCTCTCCTCCGATGGACTAGGCGACAAAATTATTGGCACTGGCTATAACTGTTCTGGTGGTACAACTCCTTGGGGAACGATTTTAAGTGCTGAAGAAAACTTTCAAGGAGGTACAGCATTTTTTGTTGGTGTCACAGAATCAGTCAACCCTAATGGTACTCAAACAGCTTATACCGATGGTACTACTGGCAAGACCTTCGGTTTAGTTGGGGAAAAATATGGTTGGATTACAGAAATTGACCCCGTTAATCCGAATTTCCGCCCTCGCAAACACACTTCATTAGGTCGTTTCCGCCATGAAAACGTCGCCATTCGTGCCGAAGCTAAGAAGCCATTAATCGCCTACATGGGTGATGACAGACGCGGGGGACACACCTGGAAATTTGTCAGTGCAGGTGTGATTTCTTCACCAACCAGTAAAGCCAACAGCAGCTTGTGGGAAAGTGGTACATTGTATGTCGCTCGTTACAATCCAAATGGTACGGGTCAATGGATACCCTTACGTTTAACTACTCCCACCAATCCCATTCCGCCATCAGTGATTTCTTCTGTGGAGTTTGCTGCTTTGGGTTCGGCTCAAAGAAATGGTCTTTTACCCCTACCAAAACGCAATGGGATTGCAGGTCAAACTACAGATGGTGGTTCCCTCGCAGTCGATCGCACCAATGAAGCTGATAGACTACCTGCTTATCAAGGTAAAAAGCTATCTGACTTTTACACTTCCCAAGGTGCTATTCTCGTTGACGCCTTTTTAGCAGCAAACTTGGCTGGAGGAACACCCACAGCACGTCCAGAAGATATAGAAGTGCATCCGACTACCAAAGAAGTCTTCATTGCCTATACTGATGGTGCGCCAGGAAGCGACGGTTATCCAGATTCGCGCATTTTCCAGGTTGCCAAATTGAGTACAGATGTCAACGCAACGCAGCAATCCGGGGGATTATACAAAATTATTGAAGATAGTGCTGATGGTACAGGTCTAACCTTCCGTTGGCAGAGATTTGCTCAGGGTGGAGAAGCTGGATCAATTTCTGGTACTGGTTTTGCCAATGTAGATAACTTAGTTTTCGACAATAAAGCAAATGTTTGGGGTGTGACGGATATGTCTACCACCACTCACAATGGTTTTAATGTCGGTGCTGCCGGTACTGTAACTACCATCGACCACACAGCCAATGGTAATGTTTCTAACTTCACAGGAGTTTTCGGTAATAACTGGTTATTCTACATTCCTACCACTGGTGCTAATGCCGGAGAGGTAATACCCTTTGCTCATGGGCCAGTGCGTTGTGAGATGACCGGGCCAACTTTTGTAGGAGATACGCTGATTATTGCGATACAACATCCCGGCGAAGATAGCCCAATTAACGATGGCACGATCCTGAGTCGTGATATTGAATTACTGGATTTGAATGGTGTTACATTCAATCAGGCTCGCACTGTCCCTCGTGGTAGTAGTTGGCCAAGCAACATCCCAACTGCTGACGGTGGTAAGGGTCAACCTAGAAGTGTTCCCAAACCATCTGTAATTGCCATCAGACGGAAGAATCCTACTGGTAATTTTACTTAAAATACGAATGTAGAGACGTTAGATAATAACGTCTCTATCTTAATTTTCACCTTGGCTTCCAAGGTAGGACTACTAGTTTGTCAGTCCAGATACTTTTTTCTGGCGTTTCATCCCCAACGCTATAGCACTTGCGATCGCTATACCCCCAACAGTCATAGGTTCCGGTACGGACGTACTCTTAGAGTAAGTTACCGTACCCACCTCTGTTGTAGATAATAAGTCGGCACTCAGAATGCTATAAAACTTTGTTCCTCCCGTGTTTGGATTTCCTGGATCGTTACCAATGAAAAACTGATCTTCAACTAAATAGCTCAGTCCTGATAGATCGCCATTTGTAAAGCTGACTACAGGAGATGATGGGTAATCAAAATCACTTGCCTCTGTATATTGAGTACCCAAGTAGTCAAACAAAATAGATAATCCATTGCTAACGCCTAGAGTTTCCTCACCTAACCCGGTTAAGATCGAGTCATCATATTGAAAAGAGCCGAAATACTGGCCGGGATTGCTACCAGATGTTGCATTCACGGTGAAACCATAGTTAACTAAGGCAGCTTGCGTCGGTTTAGCAACAGCAGCAACCGAGACAGAAATAGCAAAAGCTGCAATGCTAATATTTTTAGCTAATTTCATCAGAAAATACTCCGAAGCTCAAAAATGAATAATTCTGTAATTTCACTTAAATAAACTTTCAACCTATGTATGTAGGTTAAGAAAGAATAAACAAAAGATGATCATGGTTAAATCTTCAAGTTTGTCAGCTATATATAAAATTTGTGTAAATCTATTTCAATGTTTACAACAGGTTGTATTGATATTTGAAGCTCATTATCAACACTTCTTGAAAGCAAAAAATATTTTCCATTAATCACATAAAAAATATTGAGCGGTTCAAAACTGGTTCAAAAATATTTATATACAAGCGATCGCTCTCTTTGCAAACTTCAATTAGAGTTAACCAAAAATTAGGTCATACAGATTGTGCCGTCTAAGTTTGCTGACAATCTGCCTATCGGTTGTTGCATGAAGAAAATATACCTGGGTTAGTTCAGATATAATAATGACTCATTCTTTGTTGTCCTAACTGGAGAAATTAATGGGTCGCGCCAAAAAGGTTGTCCTGGCATATTCTGGTGGAGTGGATACTTCCGTTTGCATCCCTTACCTCAAACAGGAGTGGGGTGTGGAAGAGGTGATTACCCTAGCAGCAGATTTAGGTCAGGGAGATGAATTAGAGCCAATTCGAGAAAAAGCTCTAAAATCGGGTGCAAGTGAATCCCTTGTGGCAGATGTCAAAGATAGTTTTGTTAAAGATTATGCCTTTGGAGCGATTCAAGCCAACGCCCTTTATGAAAATCGTTATCCTCTAGGAACTGCTCTTGCTCGTCCACTGATTGCAAAGGTATTAGTAGAAACAGCCGAAAAATATGGTGCTGATGCGATCGCTCATGGTTGCACCGGCAAAGGTAACGATCAGGTTCGCTTTGATGTCTCTGTAACTGCCCTGAACCCCAACCTAAAGATTCTCGCACCAGCCAGAGAATGGGGAATGAGTCGTGAGGAAACGATCGCTTATGGGGAAAAGTTTGGTATTCCTTCACCAGTCAAAAAATCCTCTCCCTACAGTATTGATAAGAATTTGCTTGGTCGTAGTATTGAAGCTGGTTTACTCGAAGATCCATCATTTGAGCCACCAGAAGAAATTTATGAGATGACTAAAGCGATCGCTGACACTGCCAACGAGCCAGAGTACATCGAAATTGGTTTCCACGGTGGTATTCCCACAAGCCTCAACGGTATAGCCAAAAAGCCAGTTGAGCTAATTGAAGAACTCAATCAGTTAGTAGGAAATCACGGTATCGGACGGATTGATATGATTGAAAACCGTCTGGTAGGGATAAAATCGCGGGAAATCTACGAATCACCCGCGATGTTGGTGCTAATTCAGGCACATAGGGATTTAGAAAGCTTGACTTTGACGGCAGATGTCACCCATTACAAACGTGGGATTGAAGAAACTTACAGCCAAATCGTTTATAACGGTTTGTGGTACAGTCCACTCAAGGTTGCGCTTGATGCCTTTATTCAAAAGACACAAGAGCGAGTCTCTGGAACTGTGCGAGTGAAGTTGTTCAAGGGCAACTCTACGATAGTTGGGCGTTCGAGCGATAATTCTCTCTATACTCCCGATTTGGCAACCTACGGAGCCGAAGATCAATTTGATCACAAAGCCGCAGAAGGCTTTATCTACGTTTGGGGATTACCAACTCGTATTTGGTCGCAGCAAGTTAGAGGTTAGGGGAGACGCAATACGGTTCGGTTAAGCCAAGAGACGCGATTAATCGCCGTCAAGACGAAGGATTGATTATTGTAGAGACGGCGATTTATCGCGTCTTTGTAATTTAGAATTTTCATCAAAAAACCCTAACCGAACCGTATTGAGGAGAGACGCGATTAATCGCGTCTGTACAGGTTAAAAAAGCAAAATACAAGAGTAAAAGTTAAAAAATAACTTTTTACTTTACTCCTTCACTCCTCACTCCTCACTCCTCACTACTCGCTTCCTTAACTTGGCGAGACTCTAGCCACAGGGGCACAACAATTAAGGCAGCGAGAATCAGTAACGCTGCGATCGCAAATTGACCTACCCAAGCAACCAATTGTTCTAAAGAGACAATTTTGCCAGCAAAAAAAGCTAATGTCACCATCAAACTAGCCCAAGCAACTGCTCCTAAAAAGTTGTATAAAAAGAATTTTCCAAAAGGCATTTCAGCTATACCAGCTAGTGGTGCAGCAAAAACTCGTAACAATGCCAGAAAACGTCCAAAAAACACTGCTTTGGCAGCATTTTGACTAAATTGGTCTTTAATACTCAGTAGTCGAACTTCAGAAATCCGAAATATGCTACCAACTTTTACCAGAAAAGCCCAACCGCTAAGTCTACCAATCCAGTAGCCACAAGTGCCACCAATGACAGCACCCATAATTGCGTCACCGAGAACCAGCCAGAAATTTAGTTCATCGCTGCCAGCTAGAAACCCGCCTACTAAGGTCACGGTTTCACCAGGAAGGGGAATGCCTAAATTTTCTAGCAAAATTCCCAAAAAGATTGCCCAATACCCGTATGTATGGGCGACTTCCTGGATATTTTCTAGTGAAATCAGCTCTAAAGACATCCCGCACCGCCGTCTTTACAAATTTTTACTTTTACTATATCTTTGCTTGTTTTTGGGTGGGGTGTCAATCAAACCACTATATTCAGTCATGAAGTCATTAGTTTAATTCTGCATAATCCATAACTTATAGTCTATGGTAACTATTAAATTTTGGTTATTTATTATGTAATTTTTGGAATTTTCTACCACAAGTTCATATTTATTAAGAAAAAATTAAAAAATTTATAGAAAATTTATAAATATCCAGTTAAATTATAAAAATCTTGTAAAAGATACGGTTGATACCGAAATTGTTAGGCGCTTATGCCTATATTGATGAAAGCGATGACAAATTATACGGCATGAATACTGAAATAATCTTTCTCAACTGTATGGCTGCAATTGCCCAAATATCTGGGTAAAACAGTAATTTTGCTGTTGAAAGAGAAGAGGTATTGATGTCTTTTTTCAGTTTTTTGTCAAGTGTTCCAACTACCCTGTTAAATTCATGGCTCTCATACAAGAACTTAAAGTGATTTTGTTTAAACCCCAAGGAAGCATAGATTTGGAAGGCGGTAAGGCTTTGAGCGAACAGATGGCTGGAGTAGTGCCTCAAGCTGATCAACTCTGGGTTATCGACCTAGCAGAAGTTAACTTCATGGACAGTTCTGGATTAGTTCCTTTAGTAAAAGGGTTAAAAGCTGCACGTCAGAGTGGTTGCCGCTTGGTTCTATGCAATGTCCAAGCTCCTGTACGGCTAATTTTGGAACTTACTCAACTAGATACAGTGTTTGAAATTTTTCACACTTACCAAGACATTTTTACTACCGTCAAAGATAACAGTCTGGTGCTAGCAGGCTAATTAATAAATGTACCTATAGAAGGATGGCGGAGTCAAACAATATTTGCAATTTTTCACATTCTCTAAGGTAACAGTCTGGTGCTAGCAGGCTGATTTTCTTTTTTGTATAGAGAAGAATGTTGAGCAAAACTCATGCTTTTAAGCTAGGTAGTATGAATGGCAGATGAATGAATCTGCTTGTTGGAAGCCATCTACCTAAACTAGTAAAGTAGGAAATGACCACGGTCAAAAGTAAATGCAATTATTTGTGACACTCCCCAGCCTTTTAAAGACTGGGCTTTTTGAATTACTCTGAGCTAATTGCTCTATGTCCGACGTAACTAGTACTGCTTTGGGTAATTCGTAATGGGCTACGCCCCGCTACGCTAACGTAATTACTATTGCCTAAGTTTTTTAGACATTTCATAAGGGTGGCTTATTTACGCCGTGCTGTACTAGTGAAAGGAAGCAGGAGGTAAGAAAATTTAGGATATCAGCCTTAGGATTATTTCTAACTCTAAAGTTATTTTTGCCTTTATTTACTACTTGGATATGTCCAAGATGCCTTGCCGTACCAATTTCTTACCTCTTAAGATTCCACCATAATGGTAATTTTAGGCATTCTGGGGGGTCGAAATATTAGTTTGTTCGGATGCTGGGCGGGGAAAGTTTGGTAAATCAATGCCGCTATGGCTAGCATTGCGAGTTTTGAGCGCTAAACGATAACTCACACTTTGCAGTTCTGCTTGTAGCTGACGGTTTTCCCGTTGTAGCATTGCTACCTTTTCTCTCACTGGCGTCATCCGTTCCTCAAACTTCCGACGGTAAATTTGAGGCAACTCTTGCACTACTTGCTCCAACATCCGAGTGCGATCGGTTAGTTCTTGGACTGACTGTCGCAATTGGTAAATTTCGGAGTCACGAGTTGTAATTTGCTCTTGGTAGAACGCCACCTGCTGCTCAACAGCTTGGAGTTGTTCTTGTAAAGCGTGTAACTGGCTCAGATCGCGCTCAAGATCCGGCTGCTGGGGCATAAAACTAGTATTACCTTTTACCAGCCGGAAGAGTTCTTGAGATAGTTGTTGCACTAATTGATCGCGAAGTTGCAACTCTTGGCGTAGCTGCGATACTTCCGTAGAGAGAACTTGAATATTGGGTGTATCAGATTGGCTCACAGTAGCTTACAGTTCCCATTCAGAATCTTGTCCACTCTTAGGTATAACTGCGGGAGTACTACCTTTGGCAAGTATTTGTTAATTTAGCATTCCCAAACAAGTCATGAAAAAAGAAAAAGACAAAATTTTATTGAATGGGATTTGGAATTTAGGCATGGGGCATTGGCAATTGCTCCTCTAGTTTCTAGTCACCAATCCCTAGTCCCTACTCCTTTAGACGTTTGCAGCTACTTTAGTGGGCTTTTCCTTTTCCTCTTTAGGGGGTTTTTCTTCTTCGATTTCCTGCTTAACTGTCAGATAGCGAATCACTTCTTCACTCAAGCGCATGGCGCGTTCAAAGGGGGCGATCGCAGTTGCAGGCGCAGCGTAGTTTAACTGGATGTAGATGCCATCGCGGTGTTTTTTGATTTCATAAGCCAGACGTCGCTTACCACGATTTTGAATTTGAATATCCTCAGCGCCTTGATCGCGAAGCAAATTCTGATATTTAGTAATTGCTTGCTCTGTCTGTTCGTCTCCCAGGTCAGGACGAAGGATATACATTGTTTCGTAACTTGTAGTCATATTTTTCAATTTCCTCATGGACAAAAGTGGCTGCTGATGTTAATTTATACCTTTTTTTAATTTAAAATGCCAGTATTAATCAACATCTGAAGCAACAAGGAACTATAATCTTACCAGTTTTCAATTTGAATCATTACCCAAATCGCCGAAGTTTGGATTTTTTGGATTGTCTTTAATGAAAACTAGGTCGGGAAGCAATCTCGATATTTCTTTAGCAAGATGGATCGAGCTATCGGCTTCGCCAATGGGTATCTTTCTCTAAGGGCATCTATCGCGATCGCTTTTTTGCTCAAGACTCAATCGGTTCGCTAAAAAGCTAACTGAGGATTGCTACCCGCTCACAGCTTCTAATCGCAGATAAAAGGATATTCATCAAGGTTATGGCGCAGCGCTATGTGCGAATTCAAAATCAAGAAGGACAGATTTATTATGGGTTACTCCAACTATCCCTCAATGTCCAGGTGCTAGATGCTCCGCCCTGGTTACAAGGACAACCCACTGATTTGACTTTGACACCAGAAAATTACCAAATTCTGGCTCCCTGTGCTCCCTCAAAAATTGTGGCGGTGGGTAAGAATTATGCAGATCATGCAGCCGAAATGGGAACTCCTGTACCTTCTGAGCCATTAATCTTTCTCAAGCCACCCACGTCTATCATTCCATCTGAAAGGGAAATCAAATATCCTCCCCAGTCACAAAGAGTTGACTACGAAGGAGAGTTAGCACTAGTGATTGGCGATTACGCCTTTGAATGTACACCAGAGGCAGCCCAAGCGAAAATTTGGGGCTACACCATCGCCAATGATGTAACAGCGCGAGATTTGCAAAAACTGGATGGTCAATGGACGCGAGCCAAAGGTTTTGATACTTTCTGTCCTTTGGGGCCTTGGATTGTGCGGGAATTAAACCCAGGAGCAAGATTGCAGACTTTTGTAAATGACGACGCTAATCCAGTCCAATCTGCCTGTATCGATCAGATGGTGTTTTCGCCCGATGTTTTAGTTTCTTATATCAGTCAGGTAATGACGCTATTACCTGGTGATTTGGTGCTTACAGGTACGCCAGAGGGTGTAAATCAATTGCATCCAGGCGATCGCGTCCGCGTCGAAATTGAAGGTATTGGTCGCCTGGAAAACACCGTAGTGTCCCGTTAACTTCTAACGCACTTGCATATACACTGCATCAGATATCGCCGGAATTTCTGCATAACGTCCGCTTACAGACTGGATGACTGAATATGCAACTGCTCCCACTATGCCGATAAAAATAGTTGTGGATAAAGTCTGAATTGCAAAACCACCAGCAGGAATTAGTCCCACAACATCAGTTAGGATGCTAAACAAAAAGATAATGATGTCCAAAAGGATTGCTTGCATGGTGTTAAAACGAATAAAGTGACTAATTTTTTCGTTTCTTACTACCAGCAAAAATAAAGCAAAGAAAATAATCATTCCTGCATAACGCACGCCGTAGTAAATTCTCAATAATGGCAGAAGCGGCAGAAACAGTAGTTGTAGTGGTGGAAACTCTGAGAGTAAATATCTACCAAATACAAAAACTTCAATTAGAGGAAGTAAATAAGGCAAGGAAGCAAAAATCCGATCTGAAACTGTTGTAGACCCGCGCCAAGACATTATGCGTTCTCCTGTCGTTAAATTTTAATAGTTACTTGAGCTTAGGATAACGCAGTTGCTTGTCTTGCTGAGAAATTCAACTATTCTATATGGGCGATGCGAAAGCCCATCATACATTCGTATTGGTCTGGCTGCTGTTGAGTAAGTTTGCGAATGGCTTGACCACAGCGCAGTTGACCACCACGCCAACGGGGTTGACCGCTCCCGTCAGCGAGTAAACAAGACTGGCAAACTTGCTCAGGGGCAAGGATTTGATCGTCCATTAAAATGACTAGCATCCAATCCCTCCTGTAAATCCTCATTGTCACCCACATTTAACTCAGGGGAGAACACGCTTTGTCGCCCTTCAAAGAGCAGCTTCAGGTAGGTTGGATGCGTTTTGTGCGGTTAAGTGTTGTGATTTGCGATCGCGCTTTGCGCCCACTGCGGACGCAAAGGACACTTAAGAGCCACATCCTACCTCTTTGTAGCAAAAATGTGGACAATCACAATTTAATAAAAATTGTCAAGTGAATCTTAATTTATTGTATATTGTGTCTATTGCAAATTAGATTTTAGTAAAAAATGATACAAAAATATTTGCAATAAGTTGAGCAGAGACAGCCAACGGTATCCACTGCATCCCTGTTAATTTAGCACTGGAGAGTGGCAAACTTAATATTCATAAAATAACAAAAGCTTTACGCACAAGCAACACGGCGACTCTTTGAAATTTCCCTGACCTGACTAGTTAAAGCCAGAGAACTTAAGTAAAAAAAACTGAGTTAACTTGATAGCCATTTAAGTGATGCATTTCTAAAATACTGAGGTAAACTTGCAAGCAAGTTAATACACAATATTACTCAGCGGCTCGTCGGTCTGGGCATCACTCACAATGGAACACTGGCAATTTCTGATACAGAAACAAGGCGCTCGCTCGTGGCATATCCTAGAATCGCCAAATTTGGAGATTTTGGAAGGGCAATATAGAGTTTTGGCTCGTTCTAATCTTCTTAATACAGACGTAGAAGTGCGGGTAACTCACTCTTCAACCCAGGAAGTTCAACCAACGCGGCGAATTTTCAAGCGATCGCGTCGCACTAACTCAGAAGGCTTAATGGCGGTAATTCCTTTTACCTACTTCCAGGCGGGAGTTTGGGAGTTGCGCTGTTCCGGCGATTTGATGTCGGATCTGCTTGGTAAATCTTGGCAATACAGTGTGCAACTTAAAGTCTTGTCAGATGAGGGGGAGCAGGAGAAAAATGTAGAATCAAATTCATCTGCTCACCTAGATACTATTTCTGGGAACTTGCAATACACTGCCACAATAGAACCTGCAATTAATTTAGAGCAAGCGATCGCAGTCCCAGCAGAACTGGCAATTACTACAGACAGTGAGCCTACTGTTGTGGCAAATGAAAGGAACTTTGAATACACTGTCCCAACAGAACTGGCAATTACTAAACACAGCAACCCCACTGTTGTGCCAGATGAATGGAACTTTGAATACACTGCCATAACAGAACCCACAATTACGCTAGATCAAGCGATCGCTGTCCCCGTAGAACTGGCAATTACTAAACACAGCAACCCCACTGTTGTGTCAGATGAACGTAACTTTGAATACACTGCCACAACAGAACCCGCAATTACGCTAGATCAAGCGATCGCTGTCCCCGCAGAACTGACAATTACTACAGATAGTGAGCCTACTGTTGTAGCAGATGAAGGGAACTTTGAATACACTGTCCCAATAGAACCCGCAATTACGCTAGATCAAGCGATCGCAGTCCCCGCAGAACTGACAATTACTACAGACAGTGAGCCTACTGTTGTGGCAGATGAAGGGAACTTTGAATACACTGTCCCAACAGAACCCGCAATTACGCTAGATCAAGCGATCGCAGTCCCCGCAGAACTGACAATTACTACAGACAGTGAGCCTACTGTTGTGGCAGATGAAGGGAACTTTGAATACACTGCCACAACAGAACCCGCAATTACGCTAGATCAAGCGATCGCTGTCCCCGCAGAACTGGCAATTACTACAGACAGTAACCCTACTTACACTGTTCTGTCAGATGAAACGCAAGAAGATATAGTTGATGAGCCAGTGAGTCCTGTGTGGCTCAAAGGTGAGACCGCAGAGCAAATTTTACAAAATTTAATAGATTTAGCTTTACCCACCTCTGAAATTCTGCCCATAGATGAAAAGGTTACAGATTCTTCAGCAACACAAGCACCGCCACCATTACAGCTAACTTTAGGTCAGGATACTTATATTGCTCGTTGGGGACAAACTCTTAGAATCAATGGACATGTAGAACTCAAAGAAAAGACAAATTTAGATCAGGCTGAAATACTATCCGCAAGAAGCCTACAGGCGCTTGAACTAGGAATTGAACTGCGATCGCCAAATAACTCGAAAATTTTGATCAAAGTACGGCAACCCTTACCAGATCAGGAATTGCCCTTTACCATAAATACCTCACTTGGTATTCCTGCTGACTGTGAATCCAAGTTGATTTTGGCAGATATCAGTTTGTCTGGTAAATTCGCCGATGCTGGTGAAGTTATCCGGTTAGCCAGCCAGTCTTTCACAATTACAGCAGATGTCACGGAATTATTAGCAATCACAGCCGCAACAAAACCTAGTACATCCTTAAATGAACCCATAGCACCATCGGACTCATCTGCTGCTTACACAGAACCAGAGACACCTGTTAGGCTCGATTTAAAACTATTCAATCTGGTCAAGATTCCAAAAACAGACCAACCTCAAATACTCAATCCATCCCCAAACACACCCCTACCACCGCAAATTAACTTGCAAGTTTTGCGAGAAAGCACCCTGCGGACATCTAACTTAAAGAATTCAGGCACTTCGCCTCAATTGCCGAAATTGCCACCTGTGCAAACCGATGCCAACCCTCCCACAGATTTTGTTGCAGAACCCTCTATACAGGAAGAGCTTCTAGAAAAAGATGCTACTATATCTGCCATCAACTTAGAGCAGTTGGTCATCAAGCAACGTCGAATGCCAATGCTCGACTCTACTTTGCCTTACTTGAAACGGCTACAAGCTTTGCCAGGTGGTGCAGAAGAAGTAAAAAATAATGTCCTCCCAGATGCATTGGAAATTCAAGGGGCTGAAGACTTCCCGCAATTGGACGTAATTGTAGCTGAAGACGAAAATATACCTGCATTAGTAGTAGGTGATGCACAATTACAGGAAGAATCTTTTGCTGAAGTAGAAGCCCAACCAAATGCACAATTACAGGAAGAATCTGCTGCTGAAGTAGAAGTCCAGCAAAATTCACAATTCATTACAACAGGCAACCTTTACTCATCTCCTTTACTCAGGAAGTGGATGCAGAGCCAAGGATACTCTTTGCCTGAATCAATCGATGATCTACAACCTCAAGACTACGATAACTATGTTCCAGCGCCGCAGAGACCCCTTTCTCTTAGTGCAGAAAATGCGAATATTGATGTCAACTTGCCGTTAAACCTAGATAGCAACACAGAGAGTAATCTGAGCGAAGGTTGGGGCAACTCACAACTTCTGCTGACGGAGACGCGCAAGGAACAAGAGACATGGGAAGAAGTCCAAGACTTGGCTGCCGAACTAGAGAACTTTGGGGAAGATGTAGAGACAGCGAAGGAAACGGATCTGGGGATAGGAGAAAATACGGAAGTAGAAAAAGTATCACAAGAACCAGAACTCTCATCAGCTCTGTTAACACAAATACCGCCTCCCCCTCCTCCGATAAAAATAAATATAGCGTCAGCTTGGTTGGCGCAAGAAATCGTTGTGGATGATACATATAGTGAACTGGAAGCTGATGTAACGAGGAGTTATCCCTTTGAAGAAGAGGAGCAACCACTGTTAGATTCACCTTCTTCTTTACCTAGAATTGCGGCAGCCACTGAGTCTTTACCAATTCCACAGTTGCATGTGCCAGAAGGCGAACTAATTGCTGGCAAGTTTGTCATAGTGCGCGTAGTACTGCCTGAAGTATCTCCACAAGTTGTTGTCAAGTTATGGCTTGAAGATTATCAAACTCGCTGGTTACTAGACGGGCCCCATTTATTGACAAATTTACTACCTAATGCATCAGGAGCCTTGGAAGTGATGACGCAATTAAACATTCCCTTTGGCTGTCTGGAAATTCGTTTAGAAGCGATCGCACTTGATTTGATAACCCAACAAGAAAGTCACAAAGTCACAATAGTGCGAACTGTGATTCCTCCAGACTTGCCAAACTTGCAGCTAGATGAACTACTGGGTATGTAACTCAAGGGTGAGGAGCATTGGGCATTGGGCATGGTTATTCCCCTTGTCCTTTCATCTCCCCCACTCCCCCCACTCTCCACATTGACTGTGTTAAAAATATGAAAGAATTTCAAAAATTTGGCAGGATTTGCAGTAAGCTCATCTTGAATTGTAGTGTTATTTAACAGGAACTTTTACTATGGCAGCTTCCTTTTTGCCTTCTATCTTCGTTCCGATCATTGGTTGGGTTCTACCAGCTGTAACCTTCGCGTTTCTATTTTTATACATTGAAAGCGATGATATCAGCTGATATCGTCATCGGTTATTAGCCATTAGTCATTAGTTATTTGCAAATGACATAGACGCACTAGCGGCTACTCTACGAGTTCTCCAACAGAGTACCCGCAGGCTAGGACAAAGGACTATTAACCAAATTAATACCGCCTATCTCATAGAGACAGGCGGTTTTTTTAACGTTGATTTCTCAACAAATGCTAGAAAGTTCTAACTTATACTATTCGGTTCAAACTAACTAATGTTAAATCGAAGAACCGAGTCCGGCGTAGGCACCATAAAAGAAAATGCCCAAGACTGTAATTATACCTAATCCTGCGATCGTAGCGACGACCCACAGGGGAATTCTCCCACTTCCAGACACAGCTTCTCTCCTCCCTTAACAACAAATCAACACACGCTCAATAAACAAAAATTAACAACAGTAGTTCCAGTTAGTTAAAGAAATAACTGGAAAACAGAATCCCCAGAACGAAAACTAGTAGTAGTCCCAGGTATAGCGAAGTCCGGTTTAGTTCAACCGGCTGATTATTGGGATTGGGCGATCTTTCTACCATAATTACTCCTAACGTTGAATAAATTGCATTGCGGCGATCGCGCCTAAAAAGAATACAGTTGGTACACCTAAGGTGTGAACTGCCAGCCATCTAACGGTAAAAATTGGATAGGTAACTGGTTGATTGATGTTGTTTCCGCTAGTCATGATCTCAAACTACTTTCCAATAAATTCTTCAACTTGTTTTTTAGCTTCAAAACGGTTCTTCACAATGGGCACTTCTTGGCGTGCTGGTGTGAAATACTCGTTGGGACGGGGTGTACCAAAAGCATCATAAGCCAGTCCGGTGCTAACAAATAGCCAACCAGCAATAAATAGTGCCGGGATGGTGATGCTGTGGATTACCCAGTAACGAACGCTAGTAATGATGTCCGAAAACGGACGTTCTCCAGTGGTACCTGACATTTAGATCCCTACCTTATACATAGAGTGTTATTGAGTTTATTATCCTACAAAGATAAGAAAGAGTTACAAGTTGCAACGTTCTTCTCAGAAATTGGGTAGTGAGATTAGGGGAGAGGTTATGGGTGATAGGTGATAGGGAAATAATCTATACCCTGTAACCTGTACCCTATTCCCTCCTTCAAGCTGCTTCTGAGGAAGTTGTTTCAGGGTTTGGTAAATATTTGAGCAAAACGCCGCGATCGCCAATTATAAATCCCCGCTCTGGCTCTAAGAACACAATCTTGTACAAATTAGCCGCAACTTCTTCTACCTGACGGTCTTTCTCCCAAGTTTTGCCACCGTCGCCACTCCGTAGCAAATTACCGCTACCGCCACCTACCCAAACTTCATTGGGTGTGCGATATGCCAAATCCAGTAAACCCCAACTGGTAGATAACTCTGGATATTTTGCCTCTTGCCATTCTTCAGGTTTAGTTGGGTCACTAAACTGAACTTGACCTCCTCTAGCTAGCAACCACAATTGTCCATTTTCAGCAAAACCCATGTTTTCTAACCGCCGAGAACTATTGCGGTTATGGGGTATCCAAGCATCTTGCCCCGGTTCCCAAGTCGAGTAGAAACTACCCTTTGCAGAAACCGCAACATATTTACCATCAGCAGAACGTTCTATATTACGCACTACACCCACTGCTGATTCCACTTGCGCTTTCCAGTTTTTGCCGCCATCTGTGGTCTTATATATGGCTCCCACATCAGTAGCCATTTCAGCTGTATTGTCTGCTAGTGCCTTAACTGCGATCGGGCTACCTGGTAGCTTTTCGCTCAGGGGAATACGCGACCAAGAACCACCTTCATCGGTAGTATGCAATAACAGTCCAGGCTCTCCGGCAATCCAGCCTTCTTTACCTGCAAAACTTACTGAGTCAAAGCGATACTTCATCTCATCCAGTTGCAGTGTTATTGGCTTCCAGGTATTACCACCGTCATTGGTTTCCAATAGGGTGGCATTGCTACCTACTAAGTAGCCATGTTCAGGGTTATTAGTAAAAGCAATATCCAATAGATTCGAGTCTGTTGGCACAGAAATGACTTTCCAAGGGTTGTAGCTAACAGAAGGAACTTTGCTACAACCTATGCACATGACGACTACTATTAACAAGGCAGCTATTCGTTGCCAACTTTTCACAATTGAATGCATCAGTATTTCTTAGTTATTTCTAAATTTCTGTAGGAGTTGGCCGCCAGAACGCTGGAAAATCCTGGGTTTTCATTTTGAATTTTGAATTTTGTTAGCGCAGCGTTAGCGAGTCTGCGTTAGCGACGCAGGAGCGTCGCGTCATTTTGAATTGCTTAAGGGCTGTCATTGTAAGCCGTAGAGACTGATAAAAAACAAGAAGCCAAGAGCCAAAGCGCCAAAAATTAGGATATTCTTTTGGGTTGGCGTTAGGTTATTGACACCCAAACCGTAACCGAGATTTTCTTTGAAGCCGGATGCAGTACCCGCAGGGCCGATGTTGGCAAAAGCAGTTTTCTTCGCACTACAAACTGGACAGCGCCAATTTACGGGCAGTTCTGCAAAAAGTGTCCCGGAAGAAATATCATGGGTGTCGTCTCCCTTTTCGGGTTCGTAAACATAACCGCAGGCGCGACACTCGTAGCGGTCTAACACCGGAGTCTCAACAGCTGGTTCGCTCATGGCTAAGGCCTCGCAAAGGAGAAATCTTAAATATACGTTAAAAATTATGACATAATTGTTAGGTTTTTCTATCACTATCAAAAGCGAATTAAATACTTGAAGTGCGTCTGTTTCCCAGATTTCAGAAAAACCAAACAGATATAATGTAAAAGAAAGTTACGCAGTTAAGGGATTGGGCATTGGGCATGGGGGAGGCAGTGCGGTCTTGGGGTTTCCCCAAGTGGAGCAACTGCCGTCATGGGGCATTAGTTATTAATTATTCTTTGCTATGCTTCCCCTGTTCCCTCATTCCCTCATTCACCTACTCCCCACTCCTCACTTAAAATACTCCATAAGCGGTAGATACTCATTGTGTTTGTCCTCAGCGGTTACGAGTACCTTCTAGGTTTCTTCATCATCTGTAGCCTAGTACCTGCCTTAGCGCTCTCAGCATCCAAGCTCCTACGACCCAGTAGTTACAGCCCAGAACGGCGCACCACCTATGAATCTGGTATGGAACCCATCGGGGGAGCCTGGATTCAGTTCAACATCCGCTACTACATGTTTGCTTTGGTCTTCGTCGTATTTGATGTGGAGACTGTTTTCTTGTATCCTTGGGCGGTAGCTTTCCACCGTTTGGGGCTATTGGCATTTATTGAAGCGCTAGTCTTTATTGCAATTCTTGTAGTCGCTTTAGTTTACGCATGGCGTAAAGGAGCTTTGGAATGGTCTTGAATTCTAACTTAAAAACTCAGGACAAAGAGCGAATCATCAACCCCATTGAACGGACTACAATCACTCAAGACCTTTCAGAAAACGTCATTTTGACGACGGTTGATGACCTCTACGACTGGGCGCGGCTTTCTAGTTTGTGGCCGTTACTGTTTGGTACTGCTTGCTGCTTTATTGAGTTTGCAGCTTTAATTGGCTCCCGATTTGACTTTGACCGTTTTGGACTAATTCCCCGTTCTAGCCCCCGCCAAGCCGATTTAATTATTACGGCAGGGACTATTACGATGAAGATGGCTCCCCAACTGGTGCGTCTTTACGAACAAATGCCAGAGCCAAAGTATGTAATTGCGATGGGAGCTTGTACAATTACTGGCGGGATGTTCAGCGTTGATTCGCCCACAGCAGTGCGCGGAGTCGATAAACTGATTCCTGTGGATGTGTACTTACCTGGTTGTCCTCCCCGTCCCGAAGCAATTATCGACGCAATCATTAAGCTGCGGAAGAAAATCGCCAATGAATCGATGCAAGAGCGGGATAAAATTAAGCAAACCCACCGCTACTACAGCACGACTCATAACCTGAAGCCAGTAGAGGAAATCTTAACTGGTAAGTATTTGCAGTCAGACACTCGCTATGCACCACCCAAGGAATTGGCGGAAGCGATTGGTATGCCAATACCACCTGCACTGCTGACAGAAAAGGCGCAAAAGGAGGAACAAACCCGTGGCTGAAGAAGAATCTAAACCAGTACCAGCAGCGAAAGAAGAGGCATTGGTACAAGCGGGTAAAGTTTCCCAATGGTTGACGGAAAATGGCTTTGACCATGAGTTTTTAGCACCAGACAAGAATGGTGTAGAGATAATTAAGGTGTCGGCAGATTTCTTGCTTCCCACCGCTACAGCCCTTTATGCTTATGGGTTTAATTATCTCCAGTGTCAAGGTGGTATTGACCTTGGCCCAGGACAGGAATTAGTGAGCATGTATCACTTGATTAAAGTCGGTGATAATAGCGATCGCCCCGAAGAAGTTCGAGTTAAAGTGTTCTTACCACGGGAAAATCCTGTAGTGCCTTCTGTGTACTGGATTTGGAAGACCGCAGATTGGCAAGAGCGCGAGTCTTACGATATGTACGGCATTATCTACGAAGGACACCCAAATCTCAAGCGGATTTTGATGCCGGAAGATTGGGTAGGTTGGCCTTTGCGGAAGGATTACATCTCGCCTGATTTCTACGAGTTGCAAGACGCTTATTAGAGATTGCTGAATAGAGACGCGATGAATCGCGTCTGTACAAGATAGTAGTTTCGGCAGTGATTAACCCCTTTCCGGTGGCGGAGAGGGGTTATGTTTTTGGTGTTTCATGTCAAGTTGGTTGACAAAACTTGCTGTAATTCATTGACTGTATTTACAGTTTTAATTGCTTGCTGAATTGCTTTTAATTTCTGCAAATCCGTAATTTGAGATATTATCGGCATCAATTCTAAACCTTGATTGCCAAACTTAATTTCTAATGCTAATTCAATTCCTGAATATAATTCCTCTCTTCTTCCTCGCAGTTCTCCGCGTGCTTCTCCTAGTTCTTCCCCTTTGCTAAAAATTTCTTGATACCAAGGCGACTGCTCTAAAAGTGCCATATCCCACCTCAAAATTTGTTGAACTATTGCACTATCTAATACAAACGTAGCAAAAAATCCTAATACTGTTTCTAGTTGATTCAATTGTTCATCTGCACGTAATATTCGCAATGCGTCCCGAATCGTAGACTCGTTATCACCACCTTTGAGAATTGGTACAAACGGCAGTAAGGTTGGTAATGGTTGTGCAAAGGCAATGTTTACATCAACTTCCCACAGGTTAATGACACGGTAATCTTGAATAGCACGTAAACCAGCAATATTTAATTCATAACTTGTAGGTATTTCAGCGTCACTTGCCTTGAGGATATTAATTAGTACTGGATACGTTGGCAAATTATATTTTTCTTCTGCAAGTGCTGCATAAGCACGCATCCTGCGCGGCATTTCTGGTTTATAGCGCAGTTGTAATTCGTTAAGAACGAGAAATTTTCCATGCTGGGGACTTTCGACACGGATTAAAACATCACTTTCTCGACTTATCCACTGAAATTCTGAGTTGAGAATTTCGCCAGCAACAATATCAGGAATTTGCGTTACCCATTTTACCCAGTTATCAGGTGCAAGGCTGATTAAGCGTTTGGTGCTGACATCGGCAGGTTTGATCATGGGGTTGTAAACGCACTCAAAGTTATCAAATAATTGTACTTAAGATTGGATTACAGATATTCAAATTTTTGATTGGACTACTTAGAGAAAGCGTAGGCAAAGCCCGTACTTCGACTTGGCTCAGTGACCATCGTAGACATCGCACCCAATCTGAGATAATTTGAGTGCGATCGCTAAAATGTTCAGTGAGATTTCCTGGTAATCGGAATCGCAATCTCTAGCGTTGTATCTATATTTGTGGGAAGATTTAATGTAAATATTTAAAGTAATATGTCAGAAACACCCCAAAATGACGGCATTTGGATTGTGACGGATGAAGTGCCGCAAATATCGATTCCTGATGGTGCTAAAGGCGGGACTACTAATACACGCAGTTGGGGAGACGAAACTATCAGGGAAAGCACTGGTAGCAAAGGGGTAGGAGATGCCGTTAAGGTTAGCGCTCAAACATTAGAGCAAAATATGACTCACTTTCTCAAACTCGTGGGAAGTTTGTTTAGTCAAGCTGAACAGCAAGCAAAAGTCAACTCCAAGATGCAGCTAGATGAAATTGAGCTATCGGTTGAAATTAGTGCAGATGGGGAAGTTAAATTAATTGGCAGTGGTGTCAAAGCTGGGAGCAAAGGAGCGATTAAGCTGAAGTTTAAGCGCCAAGAACAAGTGTGAGATGGCAAAAAATTGGGCGATCGCGATCGGAATTAACCAGTATGATTATCTGCAACCGCTAAACTATGCCAAGCGGGATGCACTGTTAATGCAAGAGTTTCTGGGCAATGAAGCCGGATTTGAGCGGATATTCTTCTTCTCTGATGACTCTCCTCCTGTTGACGGAAAATCTACTCGCCCAACTCGCACTAACTTGCTGCGAGTCTTGCGGCAGTTATTTGACAATCCCTTTATGGGAGCAGGGGATAATTTCTGGTTTTTCTTCAGTGGGCATGGGATAAGATACGCTGACCGTGATTATCTCATGCCCTGTGATGGCGATCCAGAGGATATTGAAAATACGGCAATTGCGATTAATTTTGTGAGTGAACGTCTGCGTCGCTGCGGTGCTGATAATGTTGTCTTGATTCTGGATGCTTGTCGCAATGAAGGCAAAAAAACAGGTGAAGGAATTGGACGACAAACCGCCCAAGAAGCACGTCAACAAGGAGTTATCAGCTTTTTTTCTTGTATTCCCCAGGAGTATTCTTATGAAATTGAGGCTTTACAACAAGGTGCTTTTACCACTGCGTTACTAGAAGGGTTAGGAATTCAAGGTCAATGCGCTACTGTTGAACGATTGGAGCAATATCTCAAGTTTCGTGTGCCGGAACTGGTTCGCCAGCATAAGAATACAAGGCAAACGCCTTATGTGATTGCTGAACCTGTGAATAAATCCCACCTAATACTTGTGCCACGATATGCAACTCTAGCAGATATCGCCACATTGAAAAATGATGCTTATCGCGCTCAGAGTAAGAGAGACTTTGATTTAGCAAAACAACTCTGGATTAGGGTACTAGCTGCTGCATCAGGTCAAGATATGGAAGCTATAGAAGCCTTGGAAGAAATTGCTCGGTTGCGAAATAGTTCTGCAATTCCTGATGTACCTCAGCAAACAATTCCACAAGGTTCTAAGTCAGTCACAAATACATCTATAAGTAAACCTCCTCAAATTCCAACTCCCAAGCCAACCCCACCATCCCCGATTAATAATACTCAGGCTTCTGGTGCGGGACAATTTCCAACACCTACTATTTCAACACCTTCAACACCCTCTTCGCTATCAAACCTAATATTACCTAACTGGTCACGACGGCGTGTAATCCAAACTGCTGGGCTTGCAGCTGCTGGGTTGGGTTTGACAATTGCAGTACCACATTTTTGGCCATCTGATTCAGGAGAAACTAGTCCAAGCAACACCAATAAAACACCAGGAAATGCAGAAGCAAACATTACCAAGCGCATTACCAGTGACGCAAAAGATTTTGTTGAAGACTTAGCAAATGGTATCACCTTAGAAATGGTGCAGATACCAGGCGGAACCTTTATGATGGGTTCGCCGGAAGGAGAAGCTGACAGAGGGAAAGAGGAAAGTCCACAGCATCAGGTAAAAGTCCCTGGGTTCTTCATGGGTAAGTATGAAATCACTCAGGCGCAATATAAAGCAATTATGGATAGTAATCCTTCTAACTTCAAAGGTGAGAAACGACCTGTAGAAGAAGTTAGTTGGGATGATGCAGTAGAATTTTGTAAAAAGTTGAGTCAGAAAACAGCAAAAACCTATCGACTACCCAGCGAAGCGGAATGGGAATATGCTTGTCGTGCTGGAACCAAGACCCCATTTTCTTTTGGTGAAACGATTACCACTGAGTTAGTTAACTACAACGGTAACTTTCCTTACGGCTCTGCACCAAAGGGCGAATATCGTCAAGAAACAACAGATGTAGTAAAATTTCCGCGTAACTCTTTCGGTTTATACGATATGCATGGTAATGTATGGGAATGGTGTCAAGATATATATAATAGCAATTACCAGGATGCGCCAAAAGATGGTAGTGCGTGGCTTACTGGTAAAGATAATAACATGAAGCTGCTGCGTGGCGGTAGTTGGGCCGACAATGCCAGGTATTGCCGTTCTGCCAATCGCCCTAGGTTCGCGCGCTCGGTTCGTGACCGCAATGTTGGTTTTCGCGTGGTGGCGGTGGCGTGAGTACTCCCCAAAGTCAGAGTTGATAAGTGGGAATTTATCGAGCGTACATTAGGGAGTCCAGACCTGAACCAGCAACGAAGGCGACAACCTCCGAATATAAAACCGAGTCGGATAGCTTGGTAGGTTGCAAAACCGAACAGTTGTTCTACTCAATTAATTATGCGACATTTAAAAGAAACTTCTAAAATCTAGCTCATTTTTAACCGAGTAGCGTGGGTTTAAATCCCTATCACAAAACATAATTACGAATTACGAATTACGAATTATTTAATTGTTCTAATTTTTGTTTAATCAAAATTTCAACTTCTTCAATCTCAGCATTCGATTTTGGGATGTCAAAAGTCTCTGGAGACGCTTCAGATGTAAAGCGGTCAACAAAAGCACGAAACGCTGCTTTGTTGTCGGGGTGAGCAATGACGAAGGCTCTTAACTCGGTTTTGCTCATGCTGCTAAATTCTGGCTCAATCACAAGAACCTCCAAAAACCATTGCGATAGATTTCTATCTCTATGTTATCTCCCCCCAAAATAAACACATTACCTGTTTGTTGATCGAGGCGGACAATGTAAATAGGAGTGAATGTATTGGTCAAAGATTGACATAGTATGACACACCTGATACCTTGTTCAGCAGTTGGAAAGATTTGTATACCTCATAACCGCATAGCTTGGAATCAGAATAGCAGGTAAATGGTGCGTTATCACAAAGGTCAACGCACCCTTATTTAAAAAAGCGGCGAGTCCAAACAATTACTTGACTGATATCACTGTTTGGTTTACTACTGAGCGTGGTTTCTTGCGGTCTGACCTGCGCGTTCCACCAGCCATCCCATACTCATCACTATTTTTGCCATAGCGAGATGCAACATTCAACAGCATTTGCTCAGAATAAGTATTCAACTCTCGTTCTGCTTCTATTAATGCATTGTGTGTCTTATCTACTATTGTTTGTGCTTGATTATAAGCGGCTAGCTTTTCTCGTAACTCAATTACTTTAGTGTTGTAAGTAGCAATTGAAAACCCATTACTAAAGTCTAATTGAGGGTTAATTGTCTGCATTCCTTCAATCCGTCGTTCAGCTTTGGTCAGTGACATGGAATTTCGTTTCCGTTGCGTCATATAGTTTTCCTGTTTGGATTAATTTATAAATAACCCCGATTTTATACACTGAGTTATTTATATATCATCACAATACGCAACAAGCAGATGCACCAGCCACAGTGAAGTTACAGAATTATAAAAGCATTGGATGGCATTAGCTAACTAGATAGATGGGGGTATATTTGCTGAAATTTATTGAGAAAAGCAGGTTTTGATGTCGCAAAAGCTAGTTTTGATGTCGCAAAAGCTAGTTTTGATGTCGCAAAAGCTAGTTTTGATGTCGCAAAAGCTAGTTTTGATGTCGCAAAAGCTAGTTTTGATGTCGCAAAAGCTGGTTTTGATGTCGCAAAAGCTGGTTTTGATGTCACAAAAGCTGGTTTTGATGTCACAAAAGCTGGTTTTGATGTCGCGGAGCTTTATCTCATGTAGAGACGCGATTTATCGCGTCTAAAAAATTGACACGTTAGAGAGACGCGATAAATCGCCGTCTCTACAAAGAATGTACTCGTTAATTATTCTTTGACAGACTACTAACTAATAGTAACAACAGCTACTATCGCATCGGCTAGAAGGGGATGAGACGAAGCGCACTAAAGATTTATTTTTATAACTGAAAATTTTATTTTATTTATATGTTAAGTAGCTTTCACTATTTTATTTGTATAATCTATCATTCAGTCTGAATTATCCAATGTATAATCTATCATTCAGCCTTATTGATTATTGACCTCTGTTACTCATTGATAGGTTGAAATTTGGGAATTAGGGTATCTCTTTTTAAGACATAACATACCACTCACCTAGTAATTATTTATTAACGGAGTTTGAGAAATTATGTAAGCATACTCTATCCTAGACATTGCCTGAACTTGTGCTTCAAAAATCATGAGCCATTATATGAATAGTTAGCACGTTTACGGCACTATCCAATGTCTGAAGACTTATTAAACTCCTTCCAAGAAGCATACAGCAATCTCGAACTATTTCCGTTGATGGAACGGAACGAAATGGAAAGATTTAGAGTCGAATATGGTGATGATTTGATTGCAGACCTGAACCAATTAGTCGAAGATAGTCCTAATGGAGATGGCAAAATTGTCTTTACAGGACATCGGGGATGTGGTAAGTCTACTTTGTTAGCTGAATTTAGCAGACAAATTCAAGATAAATATTTTGTAGTTCTCTTTTCTATTGCCGATAAAATTGAAATGTCGGCTGTTAATCATATTAATATACTGTTTGCGATCGCAGTTAATTTAATGACAGAGGCAGAAGCCCGCCGAGTTGATATTCCTCAATCTACTAAAGAAGCTCTTTATAAGTGGTTTGCTACCCGTACTCGCACTGAAGAATTAAATTTACAAGCAGAAGCTAGTATAGGTTTTGACCTCTTAAAGTTGATTAGCTCTAAATTAAAAGCTGATGCTAGCGTTCGGGATGAAATTAAGCAAGAATTTGAACGCAAGTTATCAGATTTAGTTGCCAGAATTAATGAAATTGCTGCTCTTATTCAAGCTGCTACTAAACAAAATGTTTTAGTAATTATTGATGATTTAGATAAACTTGACTTAGGCAGAGTTAACGAAATTTATCGAGATAACATTAAAGCCCTTTGTCAACCTAACTTTCAAATTATTTACACTATCCCAATCGCAGTTCTTCGAGAAACATTTATTAGCACAATAATTGCCACTGAAACCAACGACCAAGTTGTGGCAATGCCTGTATTAAAAATATTTGATAAAGGTAAAAATCGCTTTCCTAATGCCTTACCTCGCCCGGAAGCAACAAAGATTCTCGGTGAAGTTTTACAAAAGCGGATTCCCAGTGAATTAATCGCGGCTGAAACGGCTGAAAAAATTGTGATTTACAGTGGTGGCGTATTGCGGGAGTTAATTCGGATTTCTAAGGAATGTTGCCGCATTTGTTTGCGAATGATCCGGCGGAATCCCTCAGCCAAAGTTATTATTGATGATAAAATTCTTCTGCAAGCAATCAATAAAATACGCAATGATTTTTCGATACGCTTAGGAAAAACTGATATCGATATTTTGCAGAGCGTTTATGAACAATTTATGCCCAACGATCCCAAACAAGCAGAGTTTTTGGATTTGCTACATGGGCTATATGTTCTAGAATATCGCACTGATGAAACTTGGTACGATGTTCATCCAATCATTATCGAAAGCTTGAAAAGACAGGGAGCAATTAATGTTAAATGAAGATTTATTAGATGATGAAGAAAATCAAGATGCCTATGATGATTTAATTGTTTCTATTGAAGCTCAAAAGCGAGGGTTAAATTTACTAATTGCAGTTTGCGATGATGCTAGCTTTCGTGATGAGATTATTGCTCAGTATGAAGCTGAACTACAACCTGCTTTCCGTGCATATCGAGTAACTTTAGCACGTCAAGAACCGAGCTTGAAAGCTGCTCTTAACCAACTGGTACAACAAGAAGAATATCTCCGTCAGCAGAAGCCGGCGGTGATTACTGTGACGGGTGCTGAACAACTTTATTTTCTCAGATTGGGAAATGATCAATCGGAACAGGAGAAATTTTTTGGTTACTTACAGTGGACAAGGGAAGGATTGCGCGAATTTCCATTTGCGATCGTGCTTTGGGTAACTAATCAAATTTTAGTCAGCCTGATAAAAAAAGCCCCTGATTTTTGGAGTTGGCGTAATGGTGTATTCCGATTTGAATCTAAAAAGACAAATGCTATTCCTGGTAAAGAACTAGAAAATATCCGCTTTGTTTTTCGAGACACAGAATTAGCCAGCACAGATACGAATGAAACTAATCACTTTTTCTTACCCATCCAAGATTTACAAAGGTTAATTGAGAAAATAGAACAGGAACGAGGAACTAAAGATCCTACCTTGGCTACCTTATATTCAAGGTTAGGTGATATTTACCGTAGCAGATTAGATCGGGGTGAAGCTCAAAATTATCAAGAAGAACAAGAATTAGCAATTAAATATTGGCGTCAGGCGAGTGAGCTACAAAATGAATTAGGTTTGCAGATAGACTTAGCTAATAGCCTCAATAATTTAGCAGGAATATATCGTGCAACGGGACAATACAGTGAAGCTGAACCTTTATATAAACAAGCTTTAGAACTGAGGAAACGCTTGTTAGGAGACAATCATCCTTCTTTTGCTACTAGTCTAAATAATTTGGCAGGACTTTACAAATCTACTGGACAATATAATAAAGCGGAAATTCTATATCAAGAAGCTTTGGAATTGAGGAAACGTCTGTGGGGAGAAAACCATGCCGATGTTGTCGCCAGTTTGAACAATTTGGCACTACTATATGATGAACAAGGACGTTATGACGAAGCAGAACCTTTGTATCTGCAATCATTAGAACTCGAAAAACGTCTGCTTGGCGAAAATCATCCTTCTTTCGCTCTCATACTAAATAATTTAGCACTACTTTATTATCATCAAGGACGTTTCAGTGAAGCTGAACCATTGTCGCAACAAGCAATAGAACTAGATAAGCGATTTTTGGGAGAAGAGAATCCTGATGTTGCAACAGATTTGCACAATTTAGGTTTAATATACCGCGCTCAAGGCCGCTATGACCAAGCTGAAGCAGTGTTTTTGCAATCATTAGAACTTAAGCAGCGTCTATTGCAAAAGGCGCATCCGCTTTTAGCAGATACTATCTACGCTCTTGGTTATCTGTATAGGGAGCAGGGACGTTACAATGAAGCCGAAATATTATGTATAAAAGCCTTAGAACTAGATAAGCACCTATTGGGAGAAAATCATCCCAATGTTGCCGAAAGTCTCAACAATTTGGCGGAAATCTATCGTGCAACAGAACGTTATAGCGAAGCAGAAGTGCTTTATCTACAAGCTTTAGGTATTTGTGAAAGAGTCTGGGGTGTAGATCATTTTCGTAGTGTCACTGTTCGTCAAAATCTAGAAAAGCTTGCCGCAGCAATGCAGAATAATTAAAATTATGGTGGATTTTTTAGTATTACTAAATACAAGTATTATTTAACTCCTAGTCTGGTAAGTAAATGGACAAAAATATTTACAGTCATTGCGTTCGCGTAGCGTCTCGTAGAGAGCCTTCGCAATGACATTGTGTAATTAATTCTGTCCGACTACTTGTCGCCGTCTGAAGTGTCTTAAACTATATTTGCACCTTATCTCCAACGCCGATTTAAGCGCAATATCTTTTTAATCCCCTGACAAAATCTTTCTATCAGAGGTCTAGGTTTGGATACATATCTAGGTGAGCGTGATGTCCGTGCAGCACCCGGATTTCTTAACTCTTGTTCTATTTGTGCAGCTTTATTTAAATCTGAAGCGGCTCTATATTCATATCCTAATTGTGAGCAAACTAGCCCACGATATTTATATGCGTCAACATAGTGAGGATTGAGACGAATTGCGTGGGTAAAATCTGCGATCGCATCTTCATATCTTCCTTGTGTAGCATTCTCTACCCCTAAAGTATAGAAAGTTTCTGCATCCCAACGATTTACAGATATTTTTGGGGGATTTTTAGGCGAAGATGAAGATGGATTTTCAGAAATGGGAGGCTCAGATGGAATTTCAGATTTGAGTCTGTTGTAAGCTGCGTTGATTGATTTGATTTTTTCCTCAGCTTCCTGCTTTTGCTTTGGATCAACAAAGCGATCGGGATGCCAAATTTTCACCAGTTTACGGTAAGTTCGCTTCACCTGTGCTTGAGATGCACCGGGTTCTAGCCCAAGAATTTCATAAGCATCATTGATATCGAAGCGTAAACGCTTCGGTTTGTCGTTAGACATCGCGCATACTGAAAAAATCGGCAACTATATAAACCTATGTTAACTATTCCCATAAATCCTCTCCAATCAACTCAAACGCCCCATTCTGGTTATCACTGGGATAGAAGTAGTCGCCGCTTCTTTGAAGGCTGGTATTACCGGGTTACGTTACCGGAAATTGGGCAAACATTCGCCTTTATGTACTCCATTGAAGATCCCATCGGCGGTAAACCCCATAGTGGTGGTGCAGCCCAAATCCTTGGCCCAGATGATGAGTATTTATGCCGTACTTTTCCTGATGTCAACAAATTTTGGGGTAGTCGAGATGTCCTGGGTTTAGGTCATTGGGGTAAAACTAATTTACAAGTCTCTCCTTTATACCTCCTACCAGCAGAGTTTGAGTATCATGTTCAAGAAGGCTATCAAGCTACAGCCACCTTAAATCAGGGAATTATTTGCGATCGCGCCACCAATAATTATTGCCGTTGGGAGTATGAAATTAAACCATTATACGGTTGGGGCAATAAAAATAGCATTCAGCAATCAACCGCAGGCTGGCTGTCATTCTTGCAGATTTTTGAACCTGGATGGCAAATTTTGATGGCTCACGGTCTAGCCAGTGGAAAAATTGACTGGAATGGTAAAATCTACGAATTCACCAACGCCCCAGCCTACGGTGAAAAAAATTGGGGTGGTGCTTTTCCCCAAAAATGGTTTTGGATAAATTGTAATTTCTTTGAAGGCGAACCAGACTTAGCATTAACTGCTGGCGGTGGACGGCGGGGTGTGCTGTGGTGGATGGAATCTGTAGCGATGATTGGCTTGCACTATCAAGGCAAGTTTTATGAATTCGTTCCCTGGAATTCCCAAGTAGAATGGGAAATCCAGCCTTGGGGTAGATGGCAAATGAAAGCTAGTAATTCTAATTATGAAATTGAATTGACAGGAACCACCCATTTACCTGGTACACCTCTACGTGCGCCCACAGATCAAGGTTTAAGATACTGCTGCCGAGACACCATGCAAGGAAAACTAAATTTAGAGTTACGAGAACTAAATGGGAGACAATCTAAAATAATCCTAAAAGCAGAAAGTCTTCTTTGTGGTTTAGAAACAGGCGGCGGCTCTTGGGACAATTCTTGGCAGTCTTCCTAAAATTACTGCTACAATTATATATGCTTCGCAGTTGGGGTTGTAGCTCAGTTGGATAGAGCGGACGCCTCCTAAGCGTCAGGTCGTGCGTTCAAGTCGCACCAGTCCCGTTGTTTCCAAGCAATTAATACGCAGCAATGCACACAGGTGCATTTATGTCAACTTTGTACAAACTCCCTTTAAAACCTCGTTTACAGCCAGAGGCTAGAAATACTCTTCATTGGGCTACTGCGGCAAGTTAAGAGGCAGCTAGCCAGCGCATTAGGCATTACCGTTCACACACACAAAAGCTGGTTATAGACCAATACAGTTCAGATAAGACCAAAACACTTGTAGAGACGGCGATTTATCGCGTCTCGAAAACCCAAGCGTATTGGGTTATAGACTGGCTTTTACCTTGAGTTGACACTTATGATAGCTGTGCGTCCCTACTCATTGAAACGAGAAGCACTATATTGCCACATATAAAGTGGTTGGAACCCTTTGATGAATCGTCCAATACAGGTTAGGATAATCCATCAATTAGAGGAAAAACTCCAGACACGCTTAACCGCGCTGTAACACGAAAATCAACCAAATTTGTGTTTGGGCAGATTTTTTGGAAGTTTGCTACTCTACTATCAATTGTTTTTTCTTCTAGCCAGAGAAAATTTTGGACTGAGTAAATATAAGTTATTGAGCCTTGAATAAGCTACTCTTTACAGGTAAATCTTTTCGTTTTACGGCTTTTGTCCTACCAATAATCATCTGGTGGGGATACAAAGAAGTGCAAAACCAATTTGTGCAGCCGCAAGCAGTTGTAGTGTTGGGTGGTTCAACGAGATATTTAGAGCGAGAGAAGTTTACAGCAAAATTCGTTCGCGAGCATCCAAATATACCAATTTGGATTACTGGCGGTAGTCCACCTACATTCACCCAACGAGTGTTTATCAAAGCTGGCGTTGATCCCAAACGTTTACACTTGGACTATGAAGCAGTAGATACAGTTACTAATTTTACTACGTTGGTGGATGATTTGCAAGCTCGTGGGATCAAGAGCGTTTATTTGGTAACTTCAGACTTCCACATGCGCCGGGCTTGTGTCATCGGCGAAATTATTTTAGGTAGTCGGGGTATTTATCTAAAACCAGTGCCAGTTCCTTCAGAAAAACCCCCTGAATCTATCGAAAAATCTATTCGCGATGGAGCTAGAGCCATAATTTGGTTAGCAACTGGTTACACCGGTGTGGAGGCTGCTAAAAATAAACGGCAAATCAAACCAATTTTGGATTTGGGATCATGAAATTGAAAATCTTCAGATTTAGAAGGTTTATCGATTTGAAACAATACGAACTATTCCCATTTGGTATCATTTATGGGAATTGTCACGATTTTGACCTAAGTCAATACCGACAAATTAAGACAACTAATGCCAATAATCTTGACATTAACTTAGTAATAACAGACACATCAAACTACAATTTTGGAAAAAGTAGCGTAACACTAACCTTCAAACAACACAACATACAAACCAATTAACAACTTTTCTTCATTTACGTACTTTGCATCTACCAGAATTTTGAGCGGCGGCTTGGGTTACTCAAATTTATCTGTATAATTCGGGGAAAAAATGCCCCAAGTTCTCTCACAATTTGATACCCTAGCTTAAACAGATTTGAGAAAATTTAAAGCGTGGAAATTCAACTTGGGCGGGGAAAAACAGCTCGCAGAGCTTACGGAATAGATGAAATTGCTCTAGCCCCCGGTAACAGAACACTAGATCCCAGTTTGGCAGATACTAAGTGGCGAATTGGCAATATTGAGCGAGAAATCCCGATAATTGCCAGTGCAATGGATGGCGTAGTAGATGTTCGTATGGCTGTACGTTTGTCACAGTTAGGAGCATTAGGTGTCCTCAATTTAGAGGGGATTCAAACTCGCTATGCTGACCCAGAGCCAATATTAGATCGGATGACCTCTGTGGGGAAAGATGAATTTGTTGCCCTGATGCAAGAACTCTATGCCGAACCAATAAAGCCGGAATTAATTGAACAACGTATTAAGGAAATTAAACAACAAGGTGGCATTGCGGCAGTGAGTGCGACTCCAGCCGGTGCAAGTAAATACGGTGAGGCGGTGGCAAAAGCTGGGGCGGATTTATTTTTTGTTCAGGCTACGGTAGTTTCTACTGCTCATTTATCACCAGAGTCTTTAGTACCACTTGATTTAGCAGAATTTTGCCGTTCCATGCCTATCCCCGTGGTGTTGGGGAATTGCGTGACTTACGAAGTCACTTTGAATTTGTTGAAAGCTGGGGCGGCTGGGGTACTTGTAGGAATTGGGCCTGGTGCCGCTTGTACTTCTCGTGGAGTGTTGGGTGTGGGTGTGCCACAGGCGACTGCGATCGCAGATTGTGCCGCAGCACGAGATGATTACTACAAGGAAACTGGCAACTATATACCCATTATTGCTGATGGCGGTTTAATCACCGGTGGCGATATTTGTAAATGCATCGCCTGCGGTGCCGACGGAGTGATGATTGGTTCACCCTTTGCCAGAGCCACCGAAGCCCCTGGACGAGGTTATCATTGGGGTATGGCGACTCCTAGCCCAGTATTACCCCGTGGCACTAGGATTCGCGTTGCCACCACCGGTAGCCTTGAGCAAATACTCATTGGCCCAGCCGGACTAGATGATGGCACCCACAATCTTTTAGGAGCCTTAAAGACGAGCATGGGCACCTTAGGAGCCAAAAATATTAAAGAAATGCAGCAAGTGGAAGTTGTGATTGCGCCTTCACTACTAACTGAAGGTAAAGTTTACCAAAAAGCTCAACAATTGGGTATGGGTAAATAGGGCTGGGTACTGGGTACTAGGTAATGGGAAAAAATTATTTTAATCCTAATCCTCAATCCCCACTCCCCAATTATTCAATAAATTTTCCAGGCCCCTAAACAATTGCTGGAAAAATCCGATATGTCGCCTACAATAGAGATAGCGGAGACGCATGTTTCCGTTCACTCCTCACACCACACTCCGCCCGGACTATTGTTCGGGCGGTTCCTTATGTTTGTAAATAAATTCTAGAGCTTCTTTGCAAATGTACATCCTCTACTCCCGAGCTGAGGTTTTTGCTATGGTAGAATTTTCACCAAGCTCAGATATTATTGGCGAAGGTTTTTAGGCATGTCAGCAGCCGCACAAGTTACCGATTCTAGTTTCAAGCAAGAAGTACTCGACAGCGAAGTACCCGTTTTAGTTGACTTTTGGGCACCCTGGTGCGGACCATGCCGTATGGTAGCTCCTGTTGTCGATGAAATCTCGGAACAGTACAAAGGTCAAATAAAGGTCGTCAAAGTCAATACCGATGAAAATCCTAATGTTGCTAGTCAATACGGCATCCGCAGCATTCCCACATTAATGATTTTTAAGGATGGACAAAAAGTGGATATGGTGGTTGGCGCTGTGCCGAAAAGTACATTAGCTTCCACTCTCGAAAAGTATCTTTGAAACTCAATCGGCAATAAAATCCTCTTGAGTGCTCCATGTTATTCTAACTCTAGGTTAATTTTTATAAACAAGTTTGAAAGACAAGAAATCCGTGCCTTTCAAACTTGTTTACATTTGTATGCAGTTTCAGAATCTAAATATTTTTAGGAGTTTTCTACCTCAAAAATAACCCCCTAATTCCCGCACTACTAATTTCTGCAGCTAGTGCCGCCAACAAAAAACCCAAAAGCTGAGTCACATTGCTTCTCTATGAATTCAAAATTCACGCATTCCAATTCCTATACTTCGACAAGATACTTCGACAAGCTCAGTAACTATAAATAAATTTAGTTGCTGTGTAATACAGAAATATTCACACCAGACAGCTTTTATCAGGGTTTGATCACAACCTAATCGCAACGTTGATCAGTTTGTTAGAACCCAGAAGAAGATTAAGATCAGCAATAAAACCAGCCTGTTCAAGAAAAGCAACAAGTGATGTATTTCTAATTAAGTTCCACAGATGTTGAAGTAGCGATATATTTTGATAATCTATTTCCCATAAATCAACTATTCGTTGTTGAATCTATGAAGTCTTATTTAGCCGCCGCTATTCAATTAACCAGTGTGCCCGATCTACACAAAAATTTGGCACAGGCAGAAGAATTAATAGAACTTGCCGTGCGTCAAGGTGCTGAATTGGTAGGTTTGCCAGAAAACTTTTCCTATATGGGAGAAGAAAAAGATAAACTCGCACAAGGGGATGCGATCGCTCTTGAAAGTGAAAAATTTCTCAAAAAAATGGCTCAACGCTTTCAAATTACCATCTTGGGCGGTAGCTTTCCACTTCCGGTAGACAATACAGGCAAAGTTTATAACACCACTCTACTCATCGATCCCAGTGGTCAAGAACTTGCCCGATACTACAAAGTACACCTATTTGATGTTAATGTTCCCGACGGTAACACCTATTGTGAATCCAGCACGGTTGTGGCTGGTACGCAACTACCCCCCGTCCATTTTTCAGAAAAACTTGGTAATCTAGGACTTTCTATTTGTTATGATGTCCGCTTCCCTGAACTGTATCGTCATCTAGCAGATAAGGGAGCCGATGTTATCTTTATTCCCGCCGCTTTTACCGCCTTTACTGGCAAAGACCACTGGCAGGTACTACTACAAGCCAGAGCCATCGAAAATACCGCCTACGTCATTGCTCCTGCCCAAACAGGTAATAACTACGGTCGCCGTTTAACCCACGGTCACGCCGTTATTATCGACCCTTGGGGTGTAATTTTAGCCGATGCTGGGGAAAAGCCGGGAATTGCGATCGCAGAAATCAAGCCCACTAGGCTCGAACAAGTCCGCCGTCAAATGCCCTCTTTACAACATCGAGTGTTCTAGGGATTGGGGAACTCGGGGCCCCCACGAAGTGGGGATTAGGGGCATGGCGACTGGGAACACAAAGAGGAATACCCAATGCCCAATCCTTAATGGATAAAACAAAAAACCGGGTAAACACCCGGTTTCTGACAACATTAAAATTCTCAGTTTTTTAAGAGCATAGTAGTACTGTGCCCCTATTTATTTGTTGTCAAAATTAAACTTTAGCTGCTGCTTTGGTAACAACGTTAAGTTCACCTTTAGCATACTTAGCAGCAAAATCTTCCAAAGAAATTTGCTTAATCTTGCTTGCATTGCCAGCTGTGCCAAATTGCTGATAGCGTTCAGCACAAACCTTCTGCATATATGTAATAGAAGGCTTGAGGAAGTGACGGGGGTCAAACTCCTCTGGTTTTTTAGCCAAAGCTTCACGTACAGCAGCAGTAATAGCCAAACGGTTGTCGGTGTCGATGTTTACTTTCCGTACACCACTCTTAATACCTTTTTGGATTTCTTCTACAGGTACACCGTAGGTTTCAGGAATTGCACCACCATACTGGTTAATCAGTGCAAGCAAATCTTCAGGTACAGAAGAGGAACCGTGCATTACCAAGTGAGTGTTAGGCAAACGGCGGTGAATTTCTTCAATGCGGCTGATTGCCAAAATTTCGCCAGTTGGTTTGCGGGTAAACTTGTAAGCACCGTGGCTTGTGCCAATGGCAACAGCCAAAGCATCTACTTGGGTTGCTTCTACGAATTCAACAGCTTCATCGGGGTCGGTTAGCAGTTGAGAGTGGTCGAGTGTACCTTCAAAACCGTGACCGTCTTCAGCTTCACCAGCACCAGTTTCTAGAGAACCCAAACAACCGAGTTCACCTTCAACGCTGACGCCCAAAGCATGAGCTACATTTACAACTTCGCGGGTAACATTGACGTTGTACTCGAAGCTAGCGGGGGTCTTAGCATCAGCTTCTAAAGAACCATCCATCATCACGCTGGTGAAGTTGTTCTTAATTGCTGAGTAGCAGGTTGCAGGCGCATTACCATGATCTTGGTGCATGACAATGGGAATGTGAGGATAGGTTTCTACTGCCGCCAAAATTAGGTGGCGGAGGAAGTTTTCTCCTGCATAATTACGAGCGCCACGAGAAGCTTGTAAAATTACGGGGCTATCTGTCTCGACAGCAGCCTTCAGGATTGCCTGAATCTGCTCCAAATTGTTAACGTTGAAAGCTGGGATGCCGTAACCGTTTTCAGCTGCGTGATCCAACAGCAGCCGCAGTGGTACAAGCGCCATAGATAGTCCTCCTAATGTGGTTGTCAGCTAGTCGGTCTGAGAGAAGCGTATTTATTACGCTAAATCTTAAGAGTTTTTTCAACTTATAGGAAATTATAACTAGTGTCGTGTATCTATGTTGAAAAAGTTTACGCCATCGTTACTATAAATATGTTCTGTACTCCTGTACTATGAACCATCGTTGCTCTGTATCGCTGTAGATTTAGTTACCCTACAGCTAGTCGTTCTGGTAGCCTACTATCCCAAATGGTCATATCGAAGCGATCGCTTCAACTATAAACACACTAAACTTCTGACAAATGCTATCAGCGTATTTTTCCCTAACTATTGCATTTAGGATTAAATTATGCATAGTTTACATAAATTAACGTGAGTCTCCGTTGGACACTCAGGTTAAATAAATATAGCGTAGATCGTGTAGGCGTAGCCCGCACTTCTCTACGAGACGCTGCGTGTAGCTTGCATCCACGTTCGCGTAGCGTCAGGAAGGTGATACGGCAACCACCGCAGGCATTGCTATCATAAAAAACTATTCACTGGTCAATAACCGAATGTTCGTTTATTATAGAATTTATGAGGCACAAAGACGACAAAAAAAATCAAGCGATCTGTGATGCGGCAATCGAACTGATTACTGCAAATGGTTTTGCTGATACTTCGATGTCGAAAATTGCAAAAACCGCGAATGTTTCCCCCGCGACAATATATGTCTATTTTGAAAACAAGGAAAACCTTCTCAATAAAATATATTTGTTCGTGAAGCAGGAAATGAGTGCAGAAATTTTGAAAGGTGTCAACCAGAACCTATCGGTGGAGAAAGCCTTTAAAATTGTCTGGAATAATTATTATCAATATGCAATTAAAAATCCGGTCAGATTTGCTTTTACGGAGCAATTTGCTAATTCCCCGATGGTTGACCGCATTTGCAAAGATGAAAGTTCGAGCTATTTCAAGCCAATGCTAGATTTGTTCAATCGCGGTAAAGAGGAGAAAGTTTTTAAGGATATTTCTCTGGAAATTTTTACCGCTTTTACCTTTGCGCCTCTGACTGGATTGATAAAAGAGCATTTTAGTGGTGCTTTAATTTTGGATGAAAAAATGCTAGAAACCACCTATAAAATTGCGTGGGATGCAGTAACGAATTAATTCTTTTTTTGAGAATTAATTAAACGAACGTTCGATTAATAGGAGTAAATAAAATGAAAAATGAAAAATGGAACGCGGAAAATATTCTGAGTCAAAAAGGAAGAGTAGCGATTGTAACGGGTTCGAGCAGCGGCATCGGTTATGAGACGGCGCGGGTTTTAGCTAATAAACAAGCGTCTGTAATCATTGCGGTTCGCAATTTGGACAAAGGAAACAAGGCATTGGCAAAAATTCTTCAACAGAATCAAGATGCCGATGTCAAGGTGATGGAACTTGATTTGGCGAATTTAGCATCAGTTAAAAATTTTGCTGAAAACTTTCAGAAAAATTATGTGCGTCTGGATTTACTGATTAATAATGCGGGTGTGATGATTCCGCCGTATTCAAAAACGACGGACGGTTTTGAATTGCAGTTCGGCACTAATCATCTCGGACATTTTGCTTTGACGGGACAGCTTTTGGAACGTTTGATCGACACCGAAGGCTCACGAATTGTCAATGTTTCGAGCGGCGCACATAGTATAGGCAAAATAGATTTCGATGATTTGAATTGGGAAAAGAGAAGTTATGCCAAATGGAAAGCCTACGGCGACAGCAAACTTGCCAACCTCTTGTTTACCTACGAACTCGACCGAAAGCTCAAAGATAATGGTATCGACACACTTGTAACCGCCTCGCATCCGGGCTGGACAGCAACCGAATTGCAGAGAACTGCGGGTGGCATTGTGGAATATCTTAACGGCATCCTTGCTCAAGACATCACAATGGGCGCATTACCAACTTTGCGGGCGGCAATCGAAGCAGGCTTAAAAGGTGGAGAATATTTCGGCCCCAATGGGTTTATGGAGATCCGCGGCTATCCAATAAAAGTCGAATCAAACGAGTTATCCAAAGACCAAGCGATCGCTAAAAAACTATGGGAAGTATCAGAAAAACTCACCGATGTGAAATTTGAATTTAATAAAAAGGCCCAAAGCGCGGGCAAATGACCAAATTTACACATCTGCTATGCAAATCATGTAGACGCAAAGCGCTTTCCCACAGGCTATTGCCCCTACCTGAAAATTAGGGTTTCGGCTATTATTTGCGTTAGTCCTAACAAATTTACTAATAATAAAACTCGCCTCTGCTTTTTATATAAAAAGCAGAGGCGAGTGTTACTTAAACCTTTATATGGGTCGCCCGGGATTCGAACCCGGAACTAATCGGTTAAAAGCCGAGTACTCTACCGTTGAGTTAGCGACCCTTTCGCTTCTTTTCGCAACTTTGCCATCATAGCATATACATCTGTAGATTTGTAAAGGGGTTTAGAAGAAATTAGCAGTCAACCTTACAGATGCTGTGTGGCTAGCTCCTGGCGCTAACACAGTCAGGTTATCACCAGTATTGAGAGAGTTACGGGTGGCACTCCACGGTTCTAAACAGTAGAATTCTTTGCCTTTAACTGTCCAAAATACCAGCCAGGTAGAGAAATCATCATAATCCAAGGTGAGTTTTAACTTCCGGCTACCATCTATTGCAGTAGCCGAGTGACTCGTTAGCTGTCCAAAGGCAAAATCAATTTCATCACGGCTAAAGTCAAAATTGCCGTCAAAAGAGTGAATTTCTTTAGTTTGATTGTCTTGATACTGCTTAGAGGGAATTTCAATCTCTAGCTGAGTTTTATCACCACACAGAAAGTAGGGATGGAAACCAGCCGAAAAGGGCATTGGTGTGGATGACAAGTTTTTATACTCCTGGCGGACTTCTAGGGTATTACCTTGAAGTTCATAGGTGAAAGCCAGTTGAAAATCAAAAGGATAAACAGCCTTGGTTTGCTCATTGCTATTCAGAACGACAGTAAGGCTAGCTTTATCTTTAGTTTCTTGTTCTGTTGCTGACCACGGCAATTCACGGGCAAAACCGTGTTGTTTGAGAGTATATTGTTGCCCGTTGTGAGTGTAAGTATTATCTGGGAGATTGCCACAAATAGGAAACAAAATTGGATTTCCACCTCTGACACTCAACTCAGGATGAGTAAAGCGTTCAGTGTCCAGGTAGAAAATTTCTTGCCCTTGAATACGCCAACGGGTGATGATACCGCCGCGTTCTGGTACGACTTCCAATTGAGAACCAGCAGCTTCATCAGAAAGAATATAGGTCTTGTACTGTTGCTGTTGAACTGCAATGCTAAACACAAATTTTAGTCCTGGGATTAGGGATTGGGGATTAGGAATTAGGGATTGGGGATTAGGGATTGGGATTAAAATAACTTTTTCCCAGTCCCCAGTCCCCAGATTTATTCGTCTTCTGCAAACACGAAACGATATAACTCGCTTGGGTCTGGTTCGGGGCTGCTTTCGGCGAATTTAACCGCTTCGTCAATTACATCCTGAATTTTACGATCAATGGCTTTGATTTCTCCCTCATCCGCGAGGTTTTGCTCCAGCAAATAAGCTGCTAACTTCTTAATTGGGTCACGGGCGAACCAAAATTCTTTTTCCGCTTTGCTTCGCATTTCATCTGGGTCTGCCAAAGAGTGACCACGGAAGCGGTAGGTAAGCGCCTCAATTAATGTTGGCCCTTCACCTGCACGGGCACGGGCTACAGCTTCTTGGGCCACGGCTCGGACTGCTAGTACATCCATGCCATCTACTTCCACGCCCACCATGTTAAATACACTGGCTTTTTTATAAATCTCTGGCTGGGAAGTAGCTCGTTCATGAGACATACCAATGGCCCACTTATTATTTTCGACTACAAACAGAATTGGCAGTTTCCATAGGGCTGCCATATTTAGTGTCTCGAAAAACTGACCGTTGTTAGCAGCACCGTCGCCAAAAAAGCAAGCTGTCACTTGGTCAGCATTTTTATCTCCCAGCACTTCGCGGCGGTATTTGCTTTGAAAAGCTGCTCCAGCCGCTACAGGAATTCCCTCAGCCACAAAAGCATAGCCACCCAGCAAGCGATGTTCGGCAGAAAACATGTGCATGGAACCACCGCGCCCTTTGCTGCAACCTGTGGCTTTGCCAAATAATTCTGCCATTACCTCTCTTGCTGGTACTCCCGCACTCAGAGCATGAACGTGGTCGCGGTAAGTACTACAAACGTAATCTTCACCTGGTCGCATTGACTGCACAACACCACTGCAAACCGCTTCTTGACCGTTGTACAAATGGACAAAACCAAACATTTTGCCCCTGTAGTACATTTCAGCGCACTTGTCTTCAAACAAGCGCCCTAACACCATGTCCTCATACAACCGTAACCCTTCTTCCTTAGTAATATGCGTAGTAGCAGGATTAAAAGTGGGTAAAGTACGCTCTTGAACCATTATTTTTGAGTATCCCTGTTGTACAACTTAAAGTTACGGTCTTAAATAAGTTGGTCTGATAACAACTCAGCTTTTAACAGGCTAGCGTTTGTAAGACTCAACAATCAAACTTTATTTATGCACCAAAAAAGGGTCTTAGGGAATAGCTGAATTTTTAATTTTTTATTTTTAACTTTTCAGACCATGCCCCGTGAGGATTTGACTCTAACGACAATATATGTCGCTTTGGGTTTTTCTCTCTCACCATTCCCCTTCATAGACTAGCAATCAAGATAGACTGCTTTCTGCATATCCATTAACAATTTAAAAAAAAGGGCGCAAAAGTATCTATACCCAAATAGGTAATTGTAATTAAAGGTTAATTATGATATGATTTTCTTCTCCAGTTATCAGGGTAAACTCCCAATAGTAGTATTTTAGTAACCTTCTAGTGGGAAAGTCCCGAAAAAATCAATCATCAATAGATTCTTGCAACCACAACATTTATGCTGTCATTAAAAGCAGTAGTTGTGGTTTGTGGTATCGAAGGCTGATAATAGTCGTGTTAAACAAAAATACTAAGAATTAAGACAAAAAATTGAGGCTTTCTAGGCGAAAGCAAAAAATTAGTACTAGAATGTGACTCAAAATTTCGGGAAGGTACAAAACAAGTTGTTGCAATATACACTTGTAGAGTAAATTCTACACGGCATTCTTATGGCACGGTTTTACAGGCCTGGAACGCTCTAGGTGAATTATGTTGATCACGGTGCAGGGGAAGTAGGCTGTGCGAATTCCGCTAGATTACTACCGAATTTTAGGACTACCGTTAGCGGCAAGTGAAGAACAATTGCGACAGGCATACAGCGATCGCATTGTACAATTGCCACGACGTGAGTATTCTCAGGCAGCAATTTCTTCTCGTAAACAACTCATAGAAGAAGCTTACGTGGTTTTATCAGATCCAAAACAACGCAGTACCTACGATCAGCTTTATCTTGCCCACGCCTATGACCCTGATAACCTTGCTGCTGCCGCAGTAGCACTGGAAAATCGTCCAGAAAGCACCAAAAAGGGTATTGACACTCAGAGTCTGGGTATCGAAATTGCCCAAGATGAATTGGTTGGCGCTTTATTAATTTTGCAAGAGTTGGGGGAGTACGAACTTGTATTGAAACTAGGTCGTCCGTACCTGGTAAATAAAAATGGTGCTACAAGTGCAAGAAAAGGCAATAATTTAGCAGACGAAGAAATACACGAAAGTGCTGAACATCCAGATGTTGTTCTCACTGTTGCCCTTGCTTGTCTAGAATTAGGTCGCGAACAGTGGCAGCAAGGTCACTATGAAAATGCCGCCATATCTCTAGAAACTGGTCAAGAACTTCTAGTACGCGAAGGGTTGTTCGCCAGTGTCCAGGCAGAAATTCAGGCGGATCTTTACAAATTACGACCATATCGAATTTTGGAGTTGTTGGCACTACCTCAAGAAAAGACTGCCGAACGAAGCCAAGGCTTGGAATTATTACAAAACCTCTTAGAAGATCGTGGCGGGATTGATGGCACAAATAATGATGACTCTGGTTTAAACATAGATGACTTTCTACGATTTATCCAGCAGTTACGCAACCACTTAACAGTCGCAGAACAGCACAAGTTATTTGAAGCCCAAAGCAAACGCAATTCTGCTGTTGCCACTTACTTAGCGGTTTATGCCTTGATAGCACGGGGATTTGCTCAACGGCAACCTGCTTTGATTCGTCAAGCAAGGCAAATGCTCATCCGTCTGGGCAAGCGCCAAGATGTACATTTAGAACAGTCGTTATGTGCATTACTCTTGGGACAAACTGAAGAAGCAACTCGTGTTTTAGAACTTAGTCAGGAGTACGAAGCTTTAGCTTTTATTCGGGAAAAATCTCAAGACTCTCCAGATTTGTTACCGGGGCTGTGTTTATATGCAGAACAGTGGTTACAACATGAAGTATTTCCCCATTTTCGAGATTTAGCAAATCAGCAAGCTTTCCTAAAAGATTACTTTGCTAACCAACAGGTGCAAGCTTATTTAGAAGCACTGCCAACTGATGCAGAAACAACTAATGAGTGGGCTGTAATTAATCCTCAGTATTTTCCCCAACCACAGGTAAATCATTCCCCTTTCCGCAACAATTCAACTAAGACTTCAGGGCAATTTAATCACAGTAACAGTAAAATACCTGACCCAGATTTGCCAGAAACACCAACAAAAGAAACAACCGAATATTCAGACTTCTCATCACATATATGGAATTCATCAGGGAGTGTAAAATCAGAGGTTCCTGCTGCCGAAAGGATGAGCAGAGACAATAATCAACATTTGAACGGTTCAGCTAAGACTGCTGCACCCAGTAATAATCAAAAGCGCAGACGGAGAAAACCTACTCCATCTACTAGCCGAGGGCGTGTACCAGATAATCGTCCTCATTCTCGTCGTCCACGGCGACGGCGAACTTTTGCTAACACCATAGAAGGTAAAACACGGCTGGTATGGAGAGTGTTTATTTCTTTGGTGAGTCTATTAGTTTTCTGGGTGTTAGCCACAACAACTTTTGGATGGTTAAAAAATCTGTTTTTTCCTACACCACCTCTGCCTACTTCACAGTTGTTTATACAAATAAATCAACCACCAATACCTATTCCTGAGCCAAATAGTAAACCACAAGCGCTAGATGGCCCTTTAACAGATACAACGGCAGAGGAAGTTATTCGGACTTGGTTATCGACTAAAGCCGAAGCTTTAGGGCCGAATCATGAGATTAATAATTTAGAGCAGATTTTAACTGGTTCAGCTTTGTCTCAATGGCGGCTGATTGCTCAACAGGATAGGTCAGACAACCGATATCGGAAGTACGAGCATAATCTGAAGGTGGAATCTGTTGAGAGAATTGATTTATTTGCAGATCGTGCCGCAGTGGAAGCTACGGTTAAGGAAGTGACGCAGCTATATGAGAATGGTCAGTTTAAAAACTCTTCTAACGATAATTTGCGAGTTCGGTATGATTTGATTCGACAACGAGGTAAATGGCGTATTCAGAGTGCATCTGTTGTCAATCAGATAATTAGGTAAGTTTGAATTTAAAAACGCAACTACTTACAGAGAAATTTTTCACTTAACTTTTTTTCTGCGAGATGTTATACGTACTTCTTTCTTTACAGGAGGACACAATCTAAAATCCAAAATGGTATTACCTAGAACTTTCCAAAACTCCTAACAAACTTTTCAACATCAAATAAGCAGAAGTCCCTCCTGGATCTTGATGTCCAATACTCCGTTCTCCCAGGTAGCTAGCCCGTCCCTTTTTCGCCTGCATCGGTATGGTTTCTTGTAAACCTCTTTGAGCTTCTGCTACAGCTTGTTGCATAGCTTCCAGCGTCCCTTTACTTTCTTCTACAGCTTGTCCAAAAGCGGCTACAGCCGGAGATAGTACATCCACCATTGTTTTGTCTCCTAGTTGCGCTTTGCCGCGTTGTAGCAAACCCTCTAAGCCTTCTTGGAATAGCCCTAATACATCTTTTTCTGTTAATTCTTGCTTACCAGCTACTGCTGTACTTGCTCGTAAAAACCAAGTGCCATAAAGAGGGCCACTGGCGCCGCCAATGGAAGAAATCAAGGTCATACTCACAGCTTTGAGAATGCTGCTAATATCCTTGTCTGTAAGAGTTGGTAACTGAGTGCTGACCTTTTTGAACCCACGATCCATATTAATTCCGTGGTCTGCATCTCCGATCGCAGCATCTAATTCTGTCAAATATGCTTTATTCTGTTCTATCTCGGTTGCATAAGCCTGCAACCATTGTAATATCTGCGCTTGAGTCACCATATCAACATAATTCGTAATTGATAATTATGAAATTCCCCAGCACCAACTTGGTGTTTTTACTGGTGCATCCCATAGCCGAATCATCTCATCATCTAATTTCAGCAATGTAATGGAGCAACCTTGCATTTCTAGAGATGTGATGTAAGGGCCTATCAAGTTTCGCACAATTTGCAATCCTTGCTGTTCGCAGATTTGAGCGAGTTTGCGGTAAACAATATACAGTTCAGAAACCGGAGTTCCACCCATACTATTGACAAAAGCTAATAAGCGATCGCCTTTGGCAAATGGGAGATTTGTTAGTTCTACATCTACCCATTCTCCTTTGTCTTCATCCCACTCGCGCAGTGTGCGGCTGTATGCTGTATCTTCAATGAGCGATCGCGTCAAAATTTCGGTAATCTCATCTACTGGTTTGATCGCGGTACGCTCTATTCCTGGCTCACCGTGAATACCGATACCTAATTCGATTTCGCGATCGCTCAATTCAAATGTCGGTGTTCCATTAGCTGGGACTGTACAAGATGTTAGAGCAATTCCCATACTCCGCCCATTCAGATTTACTCGGCGACATAAATTTGCTATTTGTGGCAAATCATACCCAGCTTCAGCCGCCGCGCCACAAATTTTTTCCGCCAGTATTGTTGTTCCCACACCCCGGCGTCCTTGGGTATAGAGGCTATCTTTCACTGCTACATCGTCATCAATCAAAATATTTAGGACTCGAATGCCCTCACCACGGGCTAACTCTGTTGCCATTTCAAAGTTCATCACATCGCCACTGTAATTTTTGACGATATAAAGGATACCAGAGCCTCCATCTACAAGCTTTGCTGCTTCTAGCATTTGGTCTGGAGTAGGTGAAGTGAAAACCTCACCAGGACAAGCTGCATCAAGCATTCCTTTGCCCACGAAGCCAGCGTGCATTGGTTCATGTCCACTGCCACCACCTGAAATAATTGCCACCTTACCCGGAATAGGTGCATTGGCTCGATAGACAAAAGTCGGATCGTAGTTCAGTTTAATTAAATCGGAATGAGCCGCCGCCATACCTTCTAGACTTTCGCGCACAAAGTCTTCCGGCTTGTTGATCAGCTTTTTCATAATCCATGTTTGGTTAAAAGGGTGCTAAAACTCAGGTTATAGCGCTTCTGGTTTGTATGCAATACAGTTTGACCTCTCTCTAAATCTAGGAGAGAGACTTTGAATTTTCCCGCTTCCCGCGTCGGGAAGGGGGTTAGGTTTTTCCATATCACGTGAAAAGTCAGTTATTTAATGTCAATCCAAAGATTCCATTAACTCAATACACTTGTGCATCTGCTGGCGCATGGTTTCCCTATCAGCATGAAACCTTCGTCCATGGCCTGGTAGCACCCACTCAAAAGAGTAATTAGCCAAGTTACGCATTGATTTAGTCTGCTCTGACCAAGAATACCAGCAGAAATCGCGGAATGCAGCCAGTTGGTGAAAGCTTTCTGACCAGGCGAGATGGTCGCCAGTGAAGAGAAACTTATTTTTGTAGAGTAAAACGGTTTGTCCTTTGGTGTGACCGGGAACTGGGATAATTAATAAATCTGGAGTCAAAGTAAATGGTTCTGAACCAGTTAGCTGTATTTCTACATTGCGAGTGTCCGCAGTAATATCATCAGCATGGAGGATGCGATCGCACTGAAAATGCTCGGCAAACTTTTGATGATCTGCCACATCATCCTTATGAGTTAGGTACATATAACGAATTGGCCCCAGTTCTTCTAAACGCTTGACTAAAGGCGGTGTAAACCGGGGAGAATCCACCAAAATGTTACCTTCTGGAAGTTGAATTAAATAGCTAGCAGCACCATAAGATTTTTCCGAATGATAGCCGCAGTGGTAAACATTTTCTGCTACTAATATTGGAAACTGTTGTTGAGCAATTTTGATATCTTTTGGTTTTTCAACTGTGCCTATAGAACTAGTAGGACAAGCTAAAAGTGCTTCAAGCGCTGCTAATCTTTCCGCCTCATTCGTTGGTTGATGATAAACCACCGATTGTTCATCAACACGAGAAAATACTTCAGGAGTCATCCAGCGACAGGTATCACAATCAATACAGGTACTATCTACATAAAAATCGCCGTTGACATTTTGGGAGCGACGCTGATTTAAATGTGCCATATTAATCCTTTTGCTTCCAGCCACTTACTGGGGAGCGATAAATCCTATATCACTACGCTAGCAAAAGTGATTTGAGATTGTAGATGCCACTAGAAGTAAATCTGCTCAAAAATATTAAGTCTCGTGAAACCCAGTCAGCAGAAAATGGGAAAACTTAATAGAGACCATCTGCTTATTCCCAAATATGCTTTACTGTTCTAATTCTAGTTGTTCAAATCCTTTTAACCCTGATGACAATAAGTTTTGCATTAAGTGTGGACAAACACTCACACCATTATTTAGAAACCGTTTTCGGGTAATACGACTTTTGGGTGAGGGTGGATTTAGCAGAACTTATGAAGCCAGGGATGCAGATAAGATAGACGAACCTTGCGTGATTAAGCAATTTGTCCCTCAAGTTGAAGGAACGGCTGCACTTGAGAAAGCTACTGAGTTATTTAAGCAAGAGGCGAAGCGTCTGTATGATTTGGGAGAACACCCGCAAATTCCCCGCCTGATTGCTTATTTTGAACAGGATAAGCGGCTTTATTTAGTACAAGAGTTGATTGAAGGGCAGAATTTATTACAAGAATTGCAGCAGCAGGGAGCCTTTAGTGAAGAAAAGATAAAACAGCTTTTAACTGATTTATTGCCTATCCTGAAATTTATCCATGAACGCGGTGTAATTCACCGAGATATCAAACCAGAAAATATTATGCGTCGGCAACAGGATGGCAAGTTAATATTAATTGATTTTGGTGTTTCTAAAAAGATGAAGGCAACTGTTTTAGGTGTTGGAACAACAGTTGGAACACCTGGATATGCACCAATCGAACAAATGCTTGGTCAAGTTTTCCCTGCAAGCGACCTTTATAGTTTGGGTGTCACTTGTATTCGGCTGTTAACCCAATGTTTACCACAAATAGATAATTGTGATGAACTTTATGATGCACTCAAAGGTTCCTGGGTTTGGAGAGAACGCTTGCCCCAAGGTCAAAGTGTTACTCCTCAATTGGGACAACTTTTAGATAAGTTGATTCAGAATTATGTGAAAGAACGCTATCAATCTACAGATGAGATATTAAAATATTATTGTAATGATTTGCCACCCGAATCGAATATAGAATTAAAACTTTTACCTTTTTCAATAGTTGGTACTTGGTCTGGCAAATCCAGAAGTCGAAACCATATATTTGTTACTCTCTGTATTGCTAAACAGGATGGGAACTCATTTGATGGAAATTTAAATGTTAGAGATGTAGGTTTAGGCTGGACTTATCGCATTAAAATCAAGGGAAAAATTAATCCTAAAACGAGTGAGGTCATTATTCAAGAACATGACGTTTACTCAGAGCATTGGTGGTGGAAATGGGAAAAGGTAGTAAGTGAAGCAAAAATTTCTGCCGATGGTAACGCAATTTTTGGCAAGCGGAAGACTTCAGCACAGTCAGATGATTTTTTCCTTCTACGAATAGATCACGAACAGATGTTAATTAGTTTGCTAAAAGCAGGTAAGTGGAAAGATGCTGATCGAGTAACTGGTACACTGATGTTGCAAATATCTTGTCAAGAACAAGATGGCTGGCTTAACTCAGAAAGTATCAAAAGATTTCCCTGCCAAGATATCAGCAAAATTAATGAACTTTGGCTAAAGTATAGCAACGGCCGTTTTGGCTTTAGTGTCCAAAGACAAATTTGGTTAAAATTAGATCGGGATTGGATTAAAGTAGGCGATCGGTTAGGTTGGCGTGTCAATAATAGCTGGAAAGAATATTCTGAACTTACTTTTAGTATTCATGCACCAGAAGGGGCATTTCCTACTTTTTGGGGTGGAGAGGGAAGAAAATTAGTATTTGGTTATTCCGGTGCTTGGGAGGATTTTTTTGCTCTTATCAAGGGTTGTAAATTGTAAAATTTATTAGTTAAGGATCAAGTATCGGTAGAGTATGACCCAAACGCAATCCTAAAATAATCCATCCTTCAAGAGCATCTTGCAATTTCTCCCGGCAACCTTCTAGTGTTGCAGCATTTGCCCAGACTCCTTGACATTCTGGAATTTCACCATAAAAAGTTCCCTCCTCAAGCAACTCATAAGTTGCTTTGTGCATTGCTGTACGAATGTAATTTATCAACATTTATTTTTTTACAACTTCATTTAGCTTTTTAATCAATTTGGTTATAACTAAAATTTTACTTGCGTAGGCGTAGTCCGTCGTAGACATCGCAAACAAATACGGGAAACTCTAATTATGTATAATTTAAATTTCTGAAAATGCGATCGCGCCCCTTTACCAAACGCGATCGCTAAATTTTTCATCCCCTAAGCTATAGAATGCAACTGATTGATCGCTGCATTAATTAGATTATGGGTAACGGGAAGACTATCAACTACCATCCCCAGACACAACAGCATCATGTAGGAGATGGAAAAGAGAAACAACTCTCTAGCGACAGTGCGATCCTCTGGATTTTGCAACAACCGCCAAGATTTGTGGATAAATAATCCTCCCAGAATTACAGCGATCGCAGCATAAAGAATTCCACTTGCGCCCAAGGGATAAACCAATAACACTGTTGCAACTACTGTCACCAGCGTATAGTACCAAATCTGCTTCACCGTTGCCGTATCACCTTCTATGACAGGTAACATTGGTATCCCAACCTTTGCGTAATCATCCCGAATCATCAGAGCTAAAGCCCAGAAATGGGGTGGTGTCCACAAAAAGACGATGGCAAAAATTAACCACGCTGACCAGCTTAAAGTGCCCGTGACAGCAGCCCAACCCACTAACGCCGGAATTGCCCCTGCCGCGCCACCAACAACGATATTTTGTGTGGTGTGGCGTTTTAGCCAGTGGGTATACACCAAAATATAAAAGACGATGCCAGAGAAAGCTAGCAGGGCGGCTAACAGGTTGGCAAATACTGCTAGGAGTGTAAAGGAAATTGTCGCCAGTGCGATCGCAAAAATTAGAGCATCGCGTGGCTGCACCTTACCAGAAGGTATCGGACGATGGCGTGTCCGCTCCATGTCATAATCAATATCCCGGTCATAGACACAGTTAATCGTCTGGGCGCTTGCAGCAGCCAAAGTGCCACCAGTGAGAGTTACTAGTAACAGCAATGGGTCTACTTCTCCCTTAGCAGCAATCCACATACTTCCAGCCGTGGTAATCAAAAGCAACGGAATAATCCGAGGCTTCGTTAGCTGGTAGTAGCTTTGAACTACCTGTAAAAATGTTTCGTGGTGGCGAGAGACATTAGTCTCAATCATTTTGGCTCTGGTTCCTTATTTTTCAACAACTTATATACAGCCCCCGCTCAAGCTGGCTCTTTCAGGCAAATGGAAACACAGATTTTCTGCACCTGCGTGGGTCGCAATACTCGCCGTTGCGGCCATAATTTAGTGCTGAGTTAGGAGTTAGTAGAGACGCGATTAATCGCCTCTGTACAAGAAGGAATTCTTGCTTCCACTACTCCCTCTGTTCTCTCACTCCATAATCAGCACTCATTGCTCAAGACTGTGATCTCGCGGCTAGTAGCCCAGTCACGCAATGCGAGAACTGTGAAAGCCACCAAAGTACCCAGCAAAGCTGCTCCTATAGCTTGGTGAGAGACGGTGAGAGGCTCGACTTGGAGATGTAATTTGAAGGTGGCGAATCCCAACAAGATTTGTAAGGTCAACAACCCACCAGCCATATTTGCCAGTCGCCGTAAGGCTGGATGTAGTGCTGGTGTCCGCCAACAGATAAATACCATTGCCAAGGTTGCCACTGTTGGCGGCACCAAACCAGCAATATGGCTGTACATTACAGTACAAAGTTGAGAACCGCCGAGGCATTGATGTAGCGCCCAGCGAGAGCCGACCAGAGCACCTAGCAGACTTTGCAGGTAAACTAAAACGGCAGCAGTTAAACTGACCCAAGGTAACTTACCAACGGTTCCATTCCCCTGATAAGGTGTGAGTGCTGTGCCGATAATCAGGAGGGTGCTAAAAAATAACAGCGCCGTTCCCAAATGAGCAGTAACGATATCAAACCGCAATAATTCGGTAACGGTGAGTCCCCCTAAAATACCTTGGAAGACGATTAGAAATAGGGCGAATGTGGATGCCCAAGGCAGCCAAGAGGGTAAGAAACGACGACGCCACCAGGACAAACCGAAAAGTGCGATCGCGCTTAAACCAATTAAAGCCGCATCCAATCTGTGAAACCACTCCAGGAACACCTGGAGATTCATCTGCTTGGCTGGCACGAGTTCGCCATAGCATAAGGGCCAGTCTGGGCAAGCAAGTCCAGCATTCATCACGCGGGTGGCACTGCCTATTGCCATCAAAATTAAGGTGGCTATGCATATTTTCCACACCAAGCGCCGAATCATTTCCTTGGGCTTTTGCTGCTCAACTGCCGCTTCATTTTGTTGTTGTAGGACAAATTCGCTCATGAAGGATACCTTCTGCCCGCTCTTGGTGGATCTCTTAAAATTTTCAATTTTCTTTTAGCGTCCCATCTTCACCCTAGCGTATAGGCTAAGGGTTTATAGATTAGCACTCACTTATACTTTGAATCACTCTGGCAAGGTTTTGCCTGAAGCTTTAGGTATTTTTCAAGATGTCAGAAATCGATTAATCACAATTAATTTAAGCATTCTAAATTTTTCCTTAAACTTTTTCACTGATTTGAATCTATTTTTGGCGTTGTATGATAGTAAACTCATACTCAAAATTACTAAAATAGCCAAAAAAATTAATAAAAATTTCAGACCTTTGTCCCCCATGTCTGACAGCCTAGACTACCTTAGTAAGTGAGTAGCTTCGAGATAACATAGTAAATTCAATTAAGTAAGCCGTGAAGATTCCAAGTTCCATCTGGACATTACTCATTGGCATCGTGCTAACGCTAGCCAGCCTTTGGTACGGTCAAAATCACGGTCTGTTGCCAGCAGCCGCCACTGATGAAGCCGTCTTGGTGGATGGTCTGTTCAACGCGATGATGATCGTTTCTACAGGGATATTTCTGCTCGTTGAAGGTATTTTAATTTACTCTGCATTTAGATATCGTCGGCGTGCAGGTGACAATGAAGACGGCCCACCAGTTGAGGGCAATATACCTCTAGAAATTCTCTGGACGGCGATCCCAGCAATTATCGTTATCGGTATTTCTGTTTATAGCTTTGATGTCTACAACGAAATCGGTGGCTTTGATCCCCATTCTATTCATGAAGCACCGATGAATCAGGAGTCAATGGCAATGCCTGGAACCGCAATCGCCGCAACTTTAAGCGATACTCCTCCCAGCACCGAACCCAACCTCAATCAAGAAAAATCTGATGAGGCAATGCAAGATCCAGCTACGGCAGAAGTCCGCAATGCTGACCAAATTCCTCAACTGCGAAATGCCCCAGGTGTAGGTATTGTTGCTCCGACAATTGGCGGCAGTCCTGAAAAAGCAGGCAAACCAGCAGAATTACAAGTCAACGTCACCGGTCTACAATATGCCTGGATTTTTACCTATCCTGAAACTGGTATAACTACAGGTGAAATGCACGTCCCCATTGGGCGAGAAGTGCAAATCAGTATGACAGCCAACGATGTCATTCATGCCTTTTGGGTGCCAGAATTCCGCCTGAAACAAGATGCGATCCCCGGTAGGCAAAGCGAGATTCGCTTCACCCCCAAAAAAGCAGGAGATTATGTCCTGATATGTGCTGAACTTTGTGGCCCCTACCACGGTGCAATGAGAGCGCCAGTAGTTGTTGAACCACAAGAAGCCTTTGACAAATGGGTGCAAGAACAGCTAGTTGCCAGCAAAGAAACGCTGAATCAAGCGATCGCTGTTAACCCTGCGGATCTCTCCCCAAATGAATTTCTCGCGCCTTACACCAAGGACATGGGAATTAAACCAGAAATCCTCCATCAAGTTCACCATTAATCAATATGTTATTTAGTCAAAATTCAATGACTAATGACTAATGACTAATGACCAATGACTAATGACTATGACACAAGCTCAGTTGCAAGAAACTGCCAATATCCCTGCCCTTCTTGAGGAACCAGGGGTCAGAAAATGGCAAGACTTCTTTGGCTTTCAAACCGACCATAAGGTGATTGGGATTCAATACCTAGTCACTTCGTTTATTTTCTACTGCATTGGCGGCGTCATGGCTGACTTGGTTCGTACTGAGTTACGAACCCCAGAAGTAGATTTTGTCACCCCGGAAGTCTACAATAGCCTGTTCACACTGCACGCCACGATCATGATTTTCTTGTGGATTGTGCCAGCCGGGGCAGGGTTTGCTAACTATCTAATTCCCCTGATGATTGGGGCAAAAGATATGGCATTTCCTCGGCTGAATGCTGTTGCCTTTTGGATGATCCCCCCTGCGGGTGTGTTGCTAATCGCCAGTTTAGTGGTGGGCGATGCACCAGATGCCGGTTGGACTTCTTACCCTCCCCTAAGTTTGGTAACGGGACAAGTGGGTGAGGGCATTTGGATTATGAGTGTCCTGCTGCTAGGTACGTCCTCAATTTTGGGGTCGATAAATTTCCTGGTGACATTGATCAAAATGCGTATCCCCAGCATGGACATTCACAAAATGCCCTTGTTCTGCTGGGCGATGTTCGCCACTTCATGCCTAGTTTTGGTATCAACCCCAGTCCTGGCAGCAGGTCTGATTCTGCTTGCCTTTGACTTAATTGCTGGGACAACATTTTTTAACCCAACTGGCGGTGGCGACCCTGTAGTTTACCAGCACATGTTCTGGTTTTACTCCCACCCAGCCGTTTACATCATGATTTTGCCCTTCTTCGGAGCAATTTCAGAAATTATCCCCATCCATTCCCGCAAGCCGATTTTTGGTTATAAAGCGATCGCTTATTCATCTCTAGCCATCAGCTTTTTGGGGCTAATTGTTTGGGCGCACCACATGTTTACCAGTGGCATCCCCGGTTGGTTGCGGATGTTCTTTATGATCACCACCATGATCATTGCCGTACCCACGGGAATTAAAATTTTTAGCTGGTTAGCAACGATGTGGGGTGGGAAAATCCGCCTTAACAGTGCCATGCTATTTGCCATCGGCTTTGTTGGCACTTTTGTGATTGGTGGGATTAGTGGCGTGATGTTGGCAGCAGTGCCCTTTGATATTCACGTTCACGACACCTATTTTGTAGTGGCCCACTTGCACTATGTGCTATTTGGTGGTAGCGTTCTAGGGATTTTTGCCGCTATTTACCACTGGTTCCCGAAAATGACCGGGCGAATGGTAAATGAATTTTGGGGTAAGGTTCACTTTGCCTTAACTATTATCGGTCTAAACATGACCTTCTTACCTATGCACAAGCTAGGTTTAATGGGCATGAATCGCCGCATCGCCCAATATGACCCCAAATTCACCACACTGAACGAAATCTGCACGTATGGTTCTTATATACTGGCAATTTCGACATTTCCCTTCATTATCAATGCGATTTGGAGTTGGTTGTACGGCGAGAAAGCTGGTAATAATCCTTGGAGGGCACTGACCTTAGAGTGGATGACTACTTCACCCCCAGCGATCGAAAATTTTGATCAAACTCCAGTACTGGCTACAGGCCCCTACGACTACGGTTTGGAACATGCTAATGAAGGTGTACCTTTATCTGATCCCAATCCATTATTATCTGGTGGGCCAAACTCAGTATTAAGAGCAGAACCCGACCCGGCGGTTGCCGCTAATCCCGAAGACCGTAAATAAACAGGGGACTAGGGACTGGGGACTGGGGACTGGTTAATTAATTCTCTTCCCAATGCCCCATGCCCAATGCCCCATGCCCAATGCCCAATTCCCAACTTATAAAAATTCATGCAAAGTCAAACTATTGACCCAGCTAAAACCGAACTCAATCATCACCACGCGGCGGAAGCAGCAGTTGGTCATCACGAAGAACATCCAGACCATCGTCTGTTTGGGCTATATGTCTTCCTGATTGCTGAAGGGATGATTTTTATGGGTTTGTTCGGAGCCTACTTGGCTTTCCGTGCGACCTTACCTGCATGGCCACCAGCAGGTACTCCAGAGTTAGAACTATTGTTACCTGGAGTCAACACTATCAATCTAATTTCTAGTAGTTTTGTCATGCACAATGCCGACACTGCTATTAAAAAGAATGATGCAAAGGGTGCGCGAATCTGGTTAGCAATTACCGCTCTGATGGGCGCTACTTTCTTGGTGGGTCAAGTATATGAATATACCCATTTGGAATTTGGTTTGACTACCAATTTATTTGCTAGTGCATTTTACGTTTTGACTGGTTTTCACGGATTGCACGTTACCATCGGTGTTTTGGCAATTGTTGCTGTGCTGTGGCGATCGCGCGTTCCGGGTCACTACAGTAACGAAAAGCACTTTGGTATTGAAGCTGCCGAAATCTACTGGCACTTCGTTGATGTAATTTGGATTATTTTGTTCGGATTGCTGTATCTATTGTGAGTATTAATTATTAGTTGTTCATTCCACGCGAACAATTTTATAGGCCCCCACTAGGGGGCTTTTTTAATTAACAGCTAGCTGCTCTGAAAGTAGACTATTCCCACTATCAATACTGCGTAGGTTTTGAAGATTTGTAGGTTGGGTTGAAGGTCGTAAAACCCAACAAAGCCCTGAAAATGTTGGGTTTCGTTCCTCAACCCAACCTACCTCGGAGTGCTTTTTTGGGCTTAACCGAGCAGTATTGTTCCCACTATTACTTTTGGTAGATGCAACTGAGTTATGGCAAGTGATAAACCTTTCAAAAGGCGGGAGACAGCTATGTTTCCATGCTTTTAAACGTGGGATTGATCTTGAACGCCTTGTGTTTCGTAGCACTTTCCGATCCACACAAATCTTTTCATGCTAGTGCGGCTCTAGACTCACAACTAAAGTTTTGATTAGATCGGCACTTACATACCTTGCCCGACGCTCTCTACGTTCGCGCAGCGTGTCGCAGACAGACGCTCTTGCTAGCTTGCATTTATAGTAATGAGAGTAAAAAAATAAGGTTCTTGGAGAGAGCGCAAGCATTGGATTTCGACACCTTGCTTTCTCGTTTGAGCAATTCGTCCACTCAAGATAACTAAGCTAAAAAACATCTAATTTGCATAATCGAATTAAATACAACTCTTGTGGGATGGGCATCTTGCCCGTCCAGTATATGCAATTTAAATGTGGAACAGCTTATCATCTTTCTGCAAAAGCCATTAGAGATTTTCCAGAATTTTAAATAGATCGAGATAGTAAAACGTGAGTGAGTGATTGACAACTAATACATTTTTGCCTCAAAAACCATCACTCGATATTTACCTCAACAACTTACCTGTTCTTTCTTAGTTTTGTCGGACTCACGTTGAGATGACAACGCGATCGCAGTTAGTAACGACTAAAATCTGGTAGCAAAATGGTGATGCTTACTGTCAGGGTATGCTGTGCCTTTAATTTACGCCGTTCCAGATTTTGTCAGTAATCAGACCCAACAGTTAAAATAGATAAGTAAATCTCCTGACTCCTGAATCCTTTTCTCTGCTCACAGTTAAAATACTGTGAACTAGTGTTAAATTTACTTAAGTGATAAAATTAGGAAAATATCCTAGCAATTAATTTTATATTAAGATACCTATAAAGGTATTAAATTAACCAATCAAGCAGGTAATCAAAAAACTGCTCCAAAGCAAATAAGAACTGAGAAGCTGACTGCCTCAAATACCAATAAATCTAGCGGCAGGTATTCATAACCTCACATAAGCTCTAAATGGTCAGTAAATTAACAAGTAGTGTACGCCACATGAGCCAGAACCCTCTAGTCAGAAAAACACTCCGAAGTCGCTTTGAGACTGTCAAACTGTTGGGAAGCGGGGGATCTGGTAATACTTACTTGTTGTCAGGTGCTATACGTAACAGAAAACAATACTCAATCCCTAGAAAAACACTCCGGAATCGCTTTGAGATTGTCAAACACTTAGGAAGTGGTGGTTCTGGTGATACCTACTTAGCCGTAGACCTGGATTTACCAGGACAACCTCATTGTGTTGTCAAACATTTCCACCCAAAAGATCCCAATCCTACGGTTGTAGCGATCGCTAAAAAGCTATTTGCTCGCGAAGCAGAAGTTTTATACCAGCTAGGTAACGACCACGATCAAATTCCTCGACTCTTTGCTCATTTTGATGAAGATGGAGATTTTTACTTAGTCCAGGAATTTATTGACGGTCATGCCTTGACTCAAGAAATTATACCAGGTAAGCGTCTTAGCGAGAATGCAGTCGTAAATTTATTAAAAGATATCTTGGAAGTACTGGCTTTCGTACACGAACACAATATTATTCACCGAGATATTAAGCCTCAAAACTTAATGCGGCGGTACTCCGATCAAAAGATTGTATTAATTGACTTTGGGAGTATTAAGAAAATTGGTGCTTTGGGAGCAGGCTTAACAATTGCTGTTGGAACTCCTGGCTATATGCCCAGCGAACAGGCTAAGGGAAAGCCAAAACTTTGCAGCGATATCTATGCAGTAGGAATGATTGGCATTCAAGCTTTGACAGGTTTAATACCTGAGCAACTACCAGAAGATCCCAGTACTGGAGAAATTATTTGGCGTGATCAGGCACAGGTAAGTGACGCTCTGGCATATATTTTAGATACAATGATTCGCGATCGCTATAATCAGCGTTATCAGTCTGCCACAGAAGCTTTGCAAGCATTTAACTCTGATCTGGCGTTGTCACAGTCTTCACAATCTGCTTACATCAACCAAAACACTGATGATAGCTATTTGCTAACTTATAAAAACTTTATTTTGCTGTTGGGAATAGGTCTTGGTGCTACCACTAGTTTGATAGTAATAGTATTAATATATACATTTATTAATACAGGTACATCTCTCCCAAATCCACCGACTCAACTAAAGACATTCCTTGAAAAGTTTGTTGAGTTACCGTTACCCAATACGAAGGGTCTAGTACCGCAAGGCGGAATTAAAAATTAAAAATTAAAAATTAAAAATGAATCCAGCGTAAGTGTTTTATTAATTTGGAATGGGTGGTTTATTTCCGCCGACCTGTACTAGTAAATAAATCAGCAGCTACCAGGGCAATATGTCAAAGCAATATGTCAAAGCAATTGCACCATTACTAAAGAGCAAATTGAATCTCACCAAATTAGAAAGAGTTAGTAATATAACAGCAATCATAAAACTGGCTATTAAGTAGCTATTAGAAATTTACTTTGAATCTTAATATTTAAAAGACTACTGGGGAATAAATACTTAGATATTCCTGTAAAATAAATACAATAAGCAAAATTTAAAAATATGGACAATACAAATCAAAGAAAAGCTTTAATTAACAGCGAAATCGCCCTCTTTCTCAGAGGTTTGATTATTGGTAAAGTACTAACACTTATGGTTATTGGCGGATTGCTTTGGTGGTTACTGAAGCCTAACTTATCATCATCCCGCAACAGCGCTGATTCCTCCAATCAAACTTTCAATGCTGTCTCTAGTACTGCATCTACTTTTCAGACAGTTGCTGATGTCCCCCCTGCCTCATTCAACTACGGAGGCAGTACAGCTTGGGCATCTATCCGACAATTGGTAGATTCTCAGATTCAGAGCGCTCGCCCGGAACTACAATTACGCTACGTAGACCCTGTTAATGGTAGCCCTGGTTCTAGCTCAGGCATTCGGATGTTGCTTGATGGGAAACTAGACTTTGCCCAGTCCTCCCGTCCCCTCACAGACGAAGAACAAGCTATGGCAAAAGAGCGAGGCTTCACCCTTGAGCAACGTCAGGTGGGTAAAGATGGGATAGCGGTGATAGTCAACCCATCACTTAATGTATCAGGTTTAACTGTTGAACAATTGCAGCAGATTTATTTGGGGAAAATTACTAACTGGAATCAAGTAGGTGGGCCAAACCTACCTATTACAGCTTTTTCCCAACGACCAGAGGATGCAGATACAGCAATATTCCCTAGCAACAGCGACTTGAAGGGGCAAGGACTTGGCTCTAATGTGCAGTATGTCTACTCTACTACAGAGGCCGTGCGTCAACTCAGTAAAACCCCTGGTGGCGTGTATTATGCTTCTGCCCGTTCAGTAGTATTTCAATGTAGTGTGAAGGCTTTGCTATTGGGTAGCACTTCTGGTCAGTTAATCCCTCCCTATCGAGAACCGATGGTGTCGCCTGAGCAGTGTCCACGTCAGCGCAACCAGCTAAATACTCAAGCAATCAAAAATGGCAGCTATCCGATAATTGCTAATTTGTTTGTGATTATTAAGCAGAATAAAGGTCGGGAAGAGCAGATTGGGGATGCTTATGCCAAACTTTTATTAACTGACCAGGGACAAAGGGCGATTGAGCAAGCTGGTTTCGTTGGAGTTCGCTAGTAGATTTGATGATGTTAGCGATCGCTATGAGAACTAATTTACAGCAACACTTGCATCCACGACTTATAGAGTCAAAGTTCTCTATCCTCTGCTATCAGTTCAGTGTTATCGATTGGGACAACTCTTAAGAAATATTTCTGAATTGTTGCTATAAATTAATGGTAATCAAGTTTAGTAAACGTGTCTTGTCGCTGAACAAACCCAGTGCTAGATTAAGAGCAAGGTACAAACAGGTTAAAAGTTAAACAAAAACTTTCAAGTTAGAGCCTGTACCTCCTGCTCTAATCTTTTTGCGATCGCTATCCTTGGTTGTGGCATCCATTGAATGTGTTTTTGCCTTAAGTTCAATGAGTTGTTTTGGAGGTTTTAGAACGCACAGCCAGAAAATGCCTGCCTAGTTGGAATGTAAGGATGTGCAATTCTGAGTAGAGCGATCGCGAATGTTGTCCACCTTAGTTTGAGTTAGTTATTTCTGAATTCTCCTATCTTCAAGAAACCGCCCCAAGCTGCTGAGATTTATCCATCGTAGCTTCAGGCGGTTTCTGCTTTTGCCCTTTGTCCTTTGTCCTTTGTCCTTTGTCCTTTGTCATTTATTTAGACCAATGACTAATGACTAATGACTAATGACCAATTAAGGTAATGACAGTCACTTCTGGCGGACAAAATAAACGTCCTGGTTTATAAGTTCCTAAACCTCGATTGACATATAGTTGATTATCTTCCACCTTGTGAAACCCTTGCGCCCACTCCCAATATCGTACAACTTTCGAGCAGTCTCCCAGGAAAAATGTTACCCAACGCCGTAATTTTTTGGGAATTTGTTTGAGCAGCTTTTTATAATGGAGTACTACAGGCCCAATGCCCGGAATTACGATGTGACCACCGTGGGTATGACCTGATAGTTGCAAATCTACGCGCCATTGCTGCAATATCTTGGCTGTATCTGGGTTATGGGATAAAACGATGCGCGGTGTAACGGAGTCTAGTTGATTCATCACTGGTGCGGGGGAAAATTCCCGTGACCAATAATCAGCTAGTCCTACCAGTGGTAATTCTTTTCCTAGTGGATAGGCGATTTCATTCCAAAGAACATGCACCCCAATGCTAGTTAGCGCCTGTGTAACTTCTACTTGAGAGTGGCTGTAATAGATATCGTGGTTTCCAAGTACAGCGTAGATACCACAGCGACTTTGCAAATGTTTTAATCGAAGCACCAATTGGTTAATTGGCGTAGGATCGTCAGTTACATAGTCACCAGTTAGTAGAATTAAATCTGGTTCAGCTTCGTTAGTAAGTGCGATCGCTTTTTCTAGCATATCTTCCGACAGCCGCAAACCATCGTAGTGAAAATCTGACAACTGCACTAACGTTGTACCTTGTAAAGATGCTGGAAGTTCCGCAATCTTAACCGTGATTTTATCTACTCTTAAATGTCCCGTAAACAACCAATGCATAAGGCAACCGATACTCCTCATACCAGCGCTTATAGCTTACCAAAAATCAAAATGTAACTTGATAAAATGCAATAATTTATGTCATCTACTCCAGATACAATGAATTCATTGATTTCAATTCTGCAATGAAACTAAGCAGGTTTCACCTTAGTTTGCAGGCACTTATTAGCTAGAATACCTGCTGTAATTACCTTCTTTTATTTTTTATTTTGAATTACCTACTCACCTTGTAGGGTAATTATAGTAACTTCTGGGCGGCAAAATAAGCGTCCTGGGAGGTAAGTTCCCAAACCACGATTGACATATAACTGATTTTTCCCTACCTGATGGAAACCCTGTGCCCATTCCCAATGGCTGACTACAGAAACATTTACTTCCAAAAATGGGACTAGACGCCGCACTTTTCTGGGTATGTTTTTTGCAAGCTTTTCGTAAAACAACGCCGCAGGGCCAATTCCAGGAATCACAATTTGCCCACCGTGAGTATGACCAGATAATTGTAAATCAACCCGCCATGCTTGTAATATTTCCGCAGTATCTGGGTTGTGGGATAAAACTATGCGGGGTGTGTCGGGATTTAGTTGGTTCATAACTGTTACAGGATTGAATTCCCGTGACCAACTATCTGCCAGTCCAACAATTGGTAATTCTTTTCCTAATGGATAAGCAATTTCGTTCCAAAGGACGTGAATTCCAATGCTAGTAAGGGCTTCTGTAACTTCTGTTTTTGCGTGCTTGTAATGTATATCGTGATTACCAAGAACAGCATAGATACCACTCCGACTTTGCAGATGTTTGAGTCGAAGTACCAATTGGTGAATCGGTGTGGGATCGTCAGTTACGTAGTCACCGGTTAATAGAACTAAATCTGGTTTAGCTTCGTTAGTAACTGCGATCGCTTTTTCTAGCATATCTTCCGACAGCCGCAAACCATCGTAGTGAAAATCTGACAACTGCACCAGCTTCTTACCTTGTAACGATGCAGGCAACCCTGCAATCTTAACCGTCAATTCTTCTGTACTCAACGGCCCAGATAATAACCAATGCATAAGACGTTCAATAAACTTTAATCATAGCGCTTACAGCTTAACGAAACATCCTCGGTTTGTGTACACCTACCAGTGCAATTTATTGAAAATTTCATGAAACCTATAGACTTTAGTGTATTTATACTTATTTAAATCAAAAATTTATTTACTAAACAATTATTGTCGAAAATACTACTTGTTTTAGGTTAGGCGTGCGTAGATGTAACTCATCGTATCCCTAGGGGGAAAAAGCTAGCGTAGTGTCTCGCAAAGAAGATATGATTATCCTTATGATGAAAAACCGCTACGTATCTACGCACCTGCAACCTACTACTGCAAACACCAAACTTGTTTTAGCTGATGAATTAGCTGTTCCTGGCGCTTGTTGATAACTTCAGGTGTCCATTCTTTTTCCATTAACACTTGTCTAAAAGCAGTAATATTTGAGTGCATAGAATTTTTTAATATAAACCTGTTCAGAAACAAAAATCCTCATCACACAACGCACTAAAGCTCAAAAACTTGCTGCTCAATAGCACGACGTTAGCGATGTAGGAGCATCCCTCGCTACTATTAACAGCAGTTTCTTATAGATGAAACCCCCTCTTTGGCTGATTGCTTCACCGCAATACTGGCTTCTCTGGAACGATAGCAAGCATATTTTTTTTAATGTAAGGTCTCTAATGTGCGATCTCTGTTAGCATTGCACACCGTTAAATGCTCACAAATTTTGATTTATCAAAAACAAAAAAATAGCACCACCCTGTAATTATGGTGGCGCTATTTTTTTTAATTTAATTCACAGTTAAAAATAGTTAAATGAAAAAGAATTTGCTAAATCTTCTTTGCCCATTGTCCGCGATCTTATTTTTATACAGCGCTGCGGTTGGTTAATAAATTCCACAAGAAAACTGCGACGATTGCACCAAGAACCGCTACTGCAATACCTGGAATACTAAGACTAGGAGCTGCTAGAGCTAAGGTTCCTGTACTAAAGAATACACCTAAACTACCGCCAACAAAAGCACCGATGATTCCTAACAAAATCGTTCCTAGAATCCCACCACCTTGATGACCAGGATAGATAGCTTTTGCGATCGCACCAGCAATTAGACCTAAAACAATCCAAGCAAGAATATTCATTGTTGTTATTTGGTAAACGTTTTTGACTTACAAGTACATATTAACTATTTTCATTTTTGACTCAATCTACCATCAGAATTAATTATGAACATCCATAAGGAATAGTTTAATTACTACTAAGCTTTTTGATCCATGATCCTATTGATTTAGATAATCAATTAAAAAAAGCTCCTAGTAGGTCTTCAACTAGGAGCTTATCAAACTATTGCTTGGTAATTGCAGTATATGCATTTTTAATTAGCTCTCTCCTCTACTAGAAGAATTAAGCTGAGTTTTCCAAGACTGTCTCTAAAGTAATGTAAAGCAAGCAAAATCAGGCGATTGAGAGAATAGACTACACCTATGCAACTTCATTCATGTCTAGCTTTTAATTTTGAATCGCTTATGCCATCAGCACTACCAATGACTTGATGGCTGAGAAATAGGGACAGTCTGTGGTAAGACCAATGCATACTTAGGAAAATCAGACTTACCAAGGTCAACAGCATAACGCCCAGAATCGTTCCATACGCTTTCGTACGCCACCAAAATCCATTTGCACCTAGTCGCACAAGTTTCCACAGGTTGCCTATATCCGTGATTTTGGAATCGTGAATGATGATTGGTAAGGATGCTGCTGTATTTTGTCGTGCAATTGTCATTTTAATTACTCCTTGAGACCGAAATATTGAGGCATTCAATTTTAAACTACGGTAATTCGATAAACATACTGTTATTTATATGCAATATCTCATAGCTTGATGCAAGAAGCAAGCTTTTAAGGCACTGGGCATTAGGATAAGTGAATAATGGAAAAGTCGTAGTAGCGTAGCCCAGCTAAAACAGTGAGTAGCTCTAGCCATTGGAATTGAGCGATAAATTGCTCATAACGAACCTAATAAAATTAATCAAACAGACCACTGTTGGTATTTTGCAATATCTATCGTTTGCCAGAGAAAGCAACGATTATGATTTCCTATGCTTTTGGTAATTTAGTACCGCTCACCTATGTTCACTCTAATTTTTTTCAGCAGCAGCATTTTATAGACAAAAACTGCTTTAGAAAAAGAGGAATATATGCAAGCTGAGTAAATGGGCGTAAATAAATATAATATGTTCTGTCATTGCGAGCGTTCGCGGAGCGTCTCGTAGAGAAGCTGTACCAACGAGACGCTCCGCGAAGGCAATATCTTTTTATGTATTCTATTATACTCATTTTTAAGTCAATAGGAAAAATGAGTGCCAGCTTTTATATTTATAAGCAAATCAAAACGTGAAATCTAGCAGTACAAAATCTTAGGGTATAAGATTGATAATTATTATTCTTAGCCAAAGAAATTTTTAGAAGAAAAGTTTTTCTTGCTGGGTGAGTACTCAGAGCAACTCATTGCTTCTTCGGTGAGAACAACAGAAGGATTTACTGCACATTTTAGATAATGGTTATTGGAATAAAAACGGCAGTTTTTGCAGGGAACTTTGTGTAGAGATTTGATAGTAAAAAACATTTTTTCATCTAAAAATACCTGGATTTTTCGCAATATCAGAAAAAAAACTATCCAACCCATTATAAGACCAACAGGAGATAAAGATATTGCTATATCATAGATAGTTAATTCATGCGTTTGTGCTTGCTCTTTTTTGACTTCATTCTGAATTAGCTGATTGAAATTACTGTTTTCTACTACGGTTTTTTGCAAAATTTGATTAGAATTCATGTTTTTACCTTTTGCGATATGTCTTTATTACCCTGAATTTTGATACTTGGTTAACTAACTTGTAATTTATGAAAGTACATGAGTTTTAATGTTTAATCATAATCAATTTGAATCTATAGACAGATGTTTCTTAAAAAATTCACTTTAGTTAATACTTGTAATAAGACACTAGATATCAGGTTACTTGGAACCAAGTCAAAAAACGTTTCTCTGAGAGATGTAGATATCAGCGTGGGCTAGAAAATAATAGTATTTATGGATCAGGCTTTTTCATGTCTAGTTTAATTAACTAATAAATAACTACACGGTTGTCATTCGCTCAAGTTGTAATACTTACAAGCTTTTAATTATAGGTTTAGCAAAATAAAACTTCAGCTATATCTGTCAAGAGTTTTGCTTGTTATTTATAGTTATATACCCAAGGGAATAAATTAAATAATAGACTTATAAGTAGATATTTTTATGTTACACTATGCCGAATTTTATTCTCAAAATTATCTGGACATTAAACCTAAGTCCATCTTGAGTTAAATTTTTTACTAAAACTTTATACATTCATTGTGAATTTATAGACTCACGTGAATCAATTGAGAAATTATGATTTTTCCATTTTCCTCACTTAATTAGTTATCAAGTTCAGTTTTTTAATTATTTCTAAATTACGTTTAGATATTAAAATTAATAGTTTTAGTAAGGCAATAATTTTTATTGAGAGGAATTAATTCTATTCTATTGAAAGTTTTTGCTCGAATTACATGAAAACTAAGGTAATATATATAATATTCGGCTTGATTAAGCTGCAAAACAACAGTCTGCAACCAGATTAAAAGCCAGTAATATTGATTTTGAGGCTACAATTTATGATAAAATTATGGCGAAAAACAATAGCTTTTTTCTTCACAACAGTTGTGTTGATCATTCTGTTAAGTTCTCATGAACTAGTGCTAATAGCTGAGGCACAATCTTCTACACCAACACAAACAAATACCAGGTCGTTTACATCTGTAGCTTATCCTAATAGATCACTCAGTGCTTCTCCCGCACAGCTACCACCATTACCTTATGCTTATGGGGCATTAGGGAAAGCTATTGATGCTGAAACTATGAAATTGCATCATGGTGCACATCATGCTACCTACGTCAAGAACTTAAATGATGCATTGAAGCAATATCCAGATTTGCAAAAAAGAAGTGTTGAAGCTTTACTAGTGGATTTGAACAGTGTACCTGAAGGTATTCGAACTAAGGTACGTAATAATGGTGGTGGACACCTCAACCACACTATTTTTTGGCAACTGATGAGTCCTGAAGGTGGTGGACAACCATCAGGAGCGATCGCTCAAGAAATTAACCAAACTTTTGGCAGTTTTGATGCTTTTAAAAAAGAGTTTAACGCCGCAGGTGCTGCTCGCTTCGGTAGTGGTTGGGTTTGGTTAGTACGCAATCCTCAGAATAAACTCCAGATTGTTACGACAGCAAATCAAGATAACCCGATTATGGAAGGTTCATATCCAATTATGGGTAATGATCTGTGGGAACATGCTTATTACCTGAAATATCGCAACCGTCGAGCTGAGTATTTGAATAATTGGTGGAATGTGGTGAATTGGCCGCAGATTAACAGGCGATCGCAATTCTCATCACAACAGCCTCGTTAGCAATACTATCAAGAACGTCAAATCGCTCATAGAAATCTGTACAAAGCTACCTCCACAGGTAGCTTTGTTTTAATTGGGGTTTAAATCCCCTTATGTAACATAATTACGAATTTTTAAAGATCGGTGCTTGTAACGGACTATGCATAGTAGAACAATTACCAATACAAGTGCTTTGATCATTGATGGCTCCACTACCTTCTTCACTTCCGTAGGAGTTTTAGGCGTAACATTACATGGAATTTCAATGATCTGTGTGTGATTAGAACCATTTCCACTGGGAGTTAGATCGCATTCGCCTTTGCTCGTGAGAGACAAAGGTCTATCTGTAGGAGGAATAGATAGCTGATTGGCAGAACTATTGCCATAAGAACGATCACCATCCAGTAGTAGAAGCAGAAGTAAAGCAATACCCCCAGCGCCGATTATTGGCCAGAGTGGAAAGGAATCAGAACTGTCTTGTACGAAGACATCTCCTGTTTCAGCAGTGAAAGTATCGAGACCAATTGCTTCTCCATCCAACGGGACTGGATTGTCACTCAGCAAAGTATCTCCTGCGATATCTTCTCCTAAGAGCTGATTAAATTCCTGTGGAATCGCATTATTGGGGCGTCCGAGTTCCCCACCATCTTCGGAGTATGGAAAGGATAGTACTTCAAAAATCTTCTGTTGGAGTTGGTTCCGATCTCCAGAATTCAATGCATCCAAGCCTGTAGAGATTTTATTTAAATAGAAATTTGTCATCTCTGGCGACAGACCTAGAGACTGAATCTGCTCTTGAATGTTAGAAATTTTTGAGGCCTCTTCAAATAGCAGTCGTCCGTATGACAATTTCAGGTCTAGTAATCCATTACGGAGGCTAACAGAGTCATTGACTCCTGAGTATGGTGCCCAGTAGAACTGCTTGGTTACAAGTCCGAGTCCTTCTACTGGATTGCGACCAAAAGGTTGTCCTAGAAGGTATTGAGATCCATCCATGATTGTGGGGGATGAATTTCTCCAAAATGAGGCGTAAGGCACCGCAGAGAGATTGGGATTATTGCCGTAGAAGCTAGCGAAATTCTGGAAGTTTTTCTCCCCACCGGCTGCTCGGATCAGAAGGTTTTGATAACTAGTCCCATTGTTTAACTTCACTAATTGTTCGATTACCGATCCAGTCTTATTACAGGTCAGACCAAATCCCACATCACATGCAGGAATGACTCGCATCTTGCTCAAATTCTGGTTCTTAATTTGGTACTGGAGATACTCAGACTCCAGTCCTTGTTGGATGCCATAGCGTCCAACATTTAGCTGTGCAAAAGCAGACTGACACGTAGTAAGTACTACTGCAACAGATGAGAAGGCAATGGCCGCAAAGCGAACCGCCTTTGGGATCGCTATTCTTTGAACAATTGACTTAGGCAAAATGCACCTCTACTAAACGACAACAATTTAATTTGGGATTGGGAACTTGTACTGAGTATTCGCATAGCGTCTCGTAGAGAAGCCGTAAAGCCTGCGCATAGCTACGCTTAGGGCGCAGACTCTCCTTCGCGTAGCGTCTCCCCTTGGGAGAAGAGTTGTATTGGGAATTAGAGATATTTCTCTCCATCTCCGTCATTCCCTACTCTCCACTTCAACTCTTAGGTAGATAAATATTGATCGTGATTCCCGTACCTTTAAGACTTCCTGATGAGAGTGTGTGATATAAGACCAATGCCCGGTTTGGTTGGTCAAAAAGAAACCCACGACGCGTGGGTTTGATCTTCCCTTCCTTTACCAAGGAAACGAAGGCTTCTAAATATCTACGTATACCTTGACGGTTCTCTTGAGTAGTTTTCATGTGACGCTCAATCAGCATCATAAAGAAGTCCAAGCTACGATTTTCCTGCCCCTGAATCAGACTACCCTCATCGAGAAAAGAGCTTGCTATGAGCCGGCCATCAACTTGTTTAACCTTAAATAGAGTAAAGTAACGTCCTTCTTTTTTAGGATCGTTCGCATAACAGACCCAAGAACCCTCTTGATTCTGTGTAAAACCCTGTTCACTAAGGTAAGAAAGCAAAGAATTATTTGCTTTGGTTTGTGGTGGTGGTAATAAATCTTCTATCGGATCTAAAGAGCAAATCCTTTGTGTTGTTTTCCGTTGATAAACAGCAGGAGTCTGCTGGGTATTGACGCGAAAGGGTTTGTCATCAGACATTGCCATGCTAGACATCGCAGCCAACGCAGACACTTGGAGAGCGATCGCTCCAAACAAACGAACAATGATATTCATGTTTTTCCTGTTACTTTTGCTTAATTTGTTAATAGTCGATTTGTTACTAAATCATGATTGATCTAGCAGTTCTAAATCATTTGTTAAATTTAAGAGGTTGCCTCATTTAGTCGAGGATCGCTTAAGTTTTCACCAATCAAATAGAACTTATATATAGGTAACTAAGCGCAAAGAAAATAAATATCTAAATAAAACACAAAATATCAATGTCTTCTTGACAGCATAAATTGGGCTTTTTGATATTTTTAGATATACAAAAAACAATTGACATTTTGTCAAACATTCTCTATTTACTCTTGTCTAATTTCTTGCCATTCTTAAGAGGGTTGTATGCCTTCCTAACTGGCTATCATGATTACTAAATAAGGGCTTTCTTAGCTCTTGAGTACCTTGTATAAGCAAGCTTTCAAAAGCTCTGTGCTATGCACATTAGGGCTTTTGCTGATTTCCTGGGTGGAGTGAATAATTTTTTGTTTTTTGGAGGTAGCACACCTAACTAGCTGTTTCAGCATGGTTGCAATTGGATGTATAAAATAATATCTCCTGACAGTAAAATAATATTACCATGAGCTTGAGACGTGCAACAGTATTGTGGACAGTTATCAAAGTTGTACACAGTGAATTTTAACTCCCTTTTAGTTAAATTTCTTGGCAAATAGGTGACAGCCAAAGTCAATCTATTTACACATCACTAGTGTTTGAGAACTTAATACTATTGTTCTTAAACTCAAGTAGCCGTGTTTTAAATATAACGTATTTAAAAATTAACATACGCATAAAATAATCTACTCTGATCGCTAACCCAAGTTGCTAGTTATATTGCCGAGTGATGTCTACGATGGTCACTGAGCTTCTCGGAGTCGAAGTACAAGAAGTGCGGGCTACGCCTAAGCATCGGACAAAGTTAAATTAGATTACAAGTGGAAAATTTGCGATTTAATATGCTGTTGTTGCGATATACCTGATAAACATCTAAGGCTCAGATTCCTAATTTCTCTAAGTGTTATGTACAAATGATTAAGTAGAGCTATATATTGTCACGATAAAAGAGTATGTCCTTAAATTTTATCGGTATATAGAGGAATATCCTGAGTTGAAGAAGAATTCAGAAGTCAGAATGGGCTAAACCTTAGCTATCCGCTAACAGGAGTCAGCAATCTTGACGCGACTCGAAAATACTCGCTTGCCGCCGGCGCTATCAGTCGAGGATTCAGACCGGCGCAGGAATTGTTGCACTACCAAATTTTCAATTTGGTGGGGGTGCAAAAACGCCGATTATTCAGATCCTCCGCTATCCGCCAGTCATACAGAATACCCAACTGGATTCTGACTCCTGACTCCTGAATTCTGTTCGATAAATTGATCCGTTTCTAAGTTGGAGTAGTAATACTTTTTGACTAAAATTAAGAAATTAACTTGGGATTTTTATAAGCCTTGGTAGTATGAATGTGGGATTTTTTAACAGGATTCCTTTGATGCCTTTAGTATTACTCTTATTGGCTTACACTCTATTGGGATGGTATCTTGCTGCTAATCATATTATTTGGTTGGTGGGGGCTTTTGTCGCTACTATGGTTATAGCTGTGGTGCGAAAGAGTACTTCTTGGTTAGAGCGTTTAGTTGAATTTGGCTCTAAAACTTTAGTTGTAATCTTATTTTTAAGTATATCAATTGCTTTAGTAGCAACTTGGTCGATATTATTAAGACTTTTTATCATCCCTTTAACAACTACGCTTTTAGCTGATTTGGAAATGCGCTTTTCTGGCTTCACTAAATTAGATTCATTTTGGATTATAACAGTGCTAGCTGTATTGGGTTTAGTAATAGGCGAAGTTGTAGATATTCTACTTTTTCCTAGTAGTAGATACTAATAAATTAATGATAATAAAGTCTATATAGAACTCCTATTTTATTTCTTACCGATTCCCTCTATCTTATAGATAAACCAGCCATTCTAAATCAATACAACGCTTGCTTGCGATATAAAAATTACTTAGCTTGTTTCTCGCCAAAGGTGAGTATTACTTTACTAGCTGAGAACCTAGCCTATTACGAATTATGCGTAGTGGTACTAGCTAATTTCTAAAAATAAGCACGATTACCTATTATTAGTCAATCATTCTTTAGATTACTATAAATCTCACTCGTGGAAGAAGTTTTACTGAATCAGATTTTCTACCTTATTTGCAGAACGATGTTGTCTAGCAATAAAATTTGCAGCGATGCCTACGGTGGCAAGCTATGCAGGGAGGTTCATGTCAATCTGTCCAGATAGATATTACGGTTTGAAGATATATCACTGGTGACTGTCACTTTCCTGTCACATTTATTCTTGACCATAGAAGTAAAGGTAAAACAGTGATTTAAATTGCCCTTTTAAAGGGTTAACTTTTGGGTTGGGGACTACTAGCCTAAAAGGTCTTGCTGACTCGTGAGTTCCAATATCTGGAGTAAATACATGATTTCTCTGTTGAACAAAGACTATGAAACAAGTCAAGAGTCCCAACTCAACACGAATAAGGAAGTAATGTGAGTAGACGTAAAGACTACAATTTGCTTGAACAGACAACATCACCTGAAACAGCAACACCCAAGCCATCCCTAACATTATCAGATGCAGTAGCTTTGATTGTTGGTATTGTTATCGGAGCAGGTATTTTTGAAACCCCGGCTCTAGTGGCAAGTCAAGCAGGTAGCGATCTTGCTGTAATGATTTTTTGGCTAATTGGTGGTGTAGTATCTCTTGTAGGAGCACTATGTTATGCAGAACTGGCAACTGTCTATCCTGATGTTGGTGGTGCTTACTATTATTTAAAACGCGCATTTGGGCAAAGAGTCGCTTTTTTATTTGCCTGGGCGCGGATGACAGTGATTCAAACTGGTTCCATTGCTCTTTTGGCATTTGTTTTTGGCGATTATGTTTCTCAGATATGGCGGCTAGGCACGTTTTCGTCCTCTATTTATGCAGCCATAGCGATCGCACTTTTAACTGCTTTGAACATTATCGGTTTGCAGCAGGGTAAGTGGACACAAAACTTATTGAGTGCTGCAAAAGTTCTAGGTTTGTTGCTAGTAGTAGTTCTTGGGCTTACCGCCATTCCTAATTCTGCCGCCCCTGTGGAACCTACATCATCAGGAACCTGGGGACTGGGGATGGTCTTTGTGTTGCTATCTTACGGCGGTTGGAATGAAGCAGCTTACATCTCGGCAGAAATTCAAGATGGACGACGTAACATTGTGCGATCGCTAATGTGGAGTATTGGCATTATCACCGGCATTTACTTGCTAATCAATCTGGCTTACCTGCGAGGACTGGGATTAGCAAATATGTCACAGTCAGAAGCAGTAGCCGCAGATTTAATGCGCTCTATTTGGGGCGCACCGGGAGCCTTGTTCATTAGTGTATTGATTGCGATCGCTACTTTGGGAGCAACCAACGCTACAATATTTACTGGAGCGCGGACTAACTACGCACTAGGACAGGATTTTGCCCTATTTGGTTTTATGGGACGCTGGCAACAACGTCCTAGCAGTCCTACCTATGCCTTATTTTTGCAAGCAGCGATCGCCTTAGCACTGGTTTTTTTAGGCACGCTTACCCGCAAAGGCTTTGAAACAATGGTGGATTACACCGCCCCAATATTTTGGTTCTTCTTCTTGCTTTCCGGCATCTCACTGCTGGTATTGCGAATCCGCGAACCCCACATAGTTCGCCCATTCCGTGTGCCATTTTATCCTTTCACACCATTACTCTTTTGCACCGTCTGTGGTTACTTGCTCTACTCCAGCTTGGCCTACACAGGTGTGGGAGCAATTGCTGGTGTTTTAGTTGTCGCAGCAGGTATCCCCGTGTTGTTCTGGAATAACTACCGTCAACGTAGGACTTAATACAATTTTGGGTCGCACCTTTGGTGCGCTTCTAGCGCAACTTGGATTTTGGATTTTGGATTGTGTAAACCAAACCTCACACCGTAAGCAATTCAAAATTCTATGACTATCAGTTGTTTTACTAACTACTGACCACAAGCTACTGAACTAAGGAGAAAATTCATGAACTTCAAAAAAATTCTGTTTTTACTGGCTACAAGCGTTAGTATCACGAGCTTGGGAATTGCTGGGTGTACACCGCAACAGCAAGATTTGGAAGCCGGGACGCAACCTTCTACTTTAACCGGTCAGACCGAAACCGAAACACCATCTGCGACAACTCCCACAACTCAACCACAAGAACGCCCCGGTGATGTTCCCTATGTACCTACACCACAGCCAGTTGTAGATGCAATGTTGAAAGTGGCAAAAGTGGGTAAGAATGATGTACTTTACGACCTTGGTAGCGGTGATGGGAGAATTGTCAATACTGCGGCACAAAAGTTTGGTACGCGTGGTGTCGGCATAGATATTAACCCCGAACGTATCCAAGAAGCTAATGATAATGCCCAGAAAGCAGGAGTCACCGATCGCGTCAAGTTTGTCCAACAAGACTTGTTCACCACTGACTTTAGTGAAGCAACAGTAGTTACACTTTACTTACTGCCAGAGGTAAACGCCAAACTTCGTCCCAAGCTATTGAGTGAACTCAAACCTGGGACTCGCATTGTCTCCCACGCTTTTGATATGGGTGATTGGAAACCAGAGCAGACTCTAACTGTAGATGGCAAAACTATTTACTATTGGGTAGTTCCTGAACAAGTACCAGCGAATTTGCGCTAGAGACTAATAGCATTTTCAACAATTCTTGTAACAAGTAAATCGGCTGTAGGGGTGTACAACTGTACATTGGTGTCAACTTAAGCTCAAACGTTTATTCCACAGGCGTTTTACCCCCCTTAATCCCCCCTTATAAAGGGGGGAAACAAGAAAATCCAGTTCCCTCCCCTTTATAAGGGGAGGGTTAGGGTGGGGTAACGCAGTGAGTGATGGGAAGCGCGTTTTGACAAGGGTTTCACGTTAAGTTGACACGTATGACAACTGTATGCCCTTACACATTTATTTTTAACAGGGATTTCGCCAAAAAATATCAGAAATTCAAAATAATCAAAGACCTATTTTAAAATTTTAAATTACCTCCAAAGGGGGTTGACAGTAGCAACTTTAGAGATGAAAAAGATTAATCTAAAATCTAACATCCAAAGTTATTTGACTGAGCGCAAATTCAAGCAAAGGCAGCTTAGGGAGGAAATATGATAGGGTTAAAAGGGAAGAATGCTTTAATTACAGGTGCAACTTCAGGAATCGGTCAGGCGATCGCTATCAGACTCGCTCAAGAAGGGTGCAACATCGCTATCAATTACCGCAAAAGCCCTGAAGCTGCGGTAGACACACAAGAGATGGCATTGCAAAAAGCCTGCGGAAATATCGAAAATTGTGGTGTGAAGTCGCTACTGGTTCAAGGAGATGTCTCTCAAGAATCAGACATTGTTGAGATGGTCAACACCGTAGTAAAGGAATTTGGCAGTCTAGATATTCTAGTTAACAATGCTGGCATTCAAACAGAAAGCCCATCCCACGAAGTTACCACAGCAGACTTTGATCGGGTAATTGCAGTTAATCTCCGGGGTGCTTATCTCTGCGCCCGTGAAACTATTAAACACCTCCTGTCTCTGAATCGTTCGGGGGTGATTATTAATATTTCCAGCGTTCACGAAGTTATTCCTCGACCGATGTATATTAGCTATTCCATTAGCAAAGGCGGGATGGAAAACCTGACCAAAACCTTAGCATTGGAATATGCTAACCGAGGTATTCGTGTAAACTCCATTGCCCCCGGAGCAACAATCACCCCAATAAATCAAGACTGGATAGATGACCCCGAAAAAAAGGCGATCGTGGAAAGTCACATTCCAATGGGGCGTGTTGGCACCTCAGAGGAGATGGCAGCCACAGTAGCTTTTTTAGCTTCGGATGAAGCCGCCTACATCACCGGACAAACGCTATTTGTAGATGGTGGATTGACTCTGTATGCTGACTTTCGGGAAACCTGGTCAGCTTGAGGTAAGGCTGGCGTACTTTCCACAATTGAGCCGATACATAATTATTAGTGGAATTAAACGCCCATGACTAGCGCAATCGAAAAGAACAGTCAACTGGAAGCAGAAGCCTGGGAATTGTTGGAAGAGTCGATAATTTATTACCAGGGAAAACCCATTGGGACTGTAGCCGCCCACGATCCGGAGTCAGATGCGCTCAATTATGACCAGTGCTTCCTCCGCGATTTTGTCCCTTCTGCTTTAGTGTTTCTGATGTACGGCAAAGCAGAAATTGTCCGTAACTTCTTAGTAGAAACACTGAAATTACAAAGTCATGAAAAGCAGATAGACTGCTTTGAACCAGGAGCGGGATTAATGCCTGCAAGTTTCAAAGTACATTCCAAGGGGAATGAGGAATTTTTGGTCGCTGATTTTGGTGAACTGGCGATCGCTCGTGTTCCCCCAATTGATTCTTGTATGTGGTGGATTCTCCTGCTACGCGCTTATGAAAAAGCTACAGGCGATTTATCCCTAGCGCGTCAGCCAGATTTTCAAGCAGGAATCAAGTTAATTTTGGATCTTTGCTTGGTACATCGGTTTTCCATGTTCCCAACAATGTTAGTTCCCGATGGCGCGTTTATGATTGACCGTCGCATGGGAGTCTACGAACATCCTCTAGAAATTCAGGTGTTATTCTATGCGTCTCTCAGGGCTGCTACTGAATTGCTTTTACCAGATGGGGATGACGATAGCTACCTCGGCAAAGTCAATAGGCGATTGGGATCTTTGAAATATCATATCCGCAACTATTATTGGCTAGACCTGAAGCGATTGGGGGAAATTTATCGTTACAAAGATAACGAATTTGGTAAAGAAATTGTTAATAAATTCAACATCAACTCAGAATCAATCCCCACTTGGTTGACCGAGTGGTTGCCCGAAACTGGAGGATATTTAGCGGGAAATCTGGGGCCGGGACGGATAGATTTTCGCTTTTTTGCTCTGGGAAATCTGATGGCAATCTTAGCTTCCTTAGCAAGTGAAAAAGAATCTCAAAGCATTATGAATTTATTTGCCCAGCGTTGGCAAGACTTGATTGGCTATATGCCTGTTAAAATCTGCTTTCCAGCTTTAGAAGGTTTAGAGTGGAGAATTGTGACAGGATGTGATTCTAAGAACAGGGCTTGGTCTTATCACAACGGCGGTAACTGGCCCGTTTTGCTGTGGTTATTTACGGCTGCGGCACTGAAAGCAGATCGAACAGAACTTGCCCAAGCTGCGATCGCCATTGCCGAAAGGCGTTTATTTAAGGATAAATTCCCGGAATACTACGATGGACACAATGCTCGTTTGATTGGCAAAGAAGCCAGAATTTATCAAACTTGGAGCATTGCTGGATTGCTAGCAGCCAAAAAGTTGCTGGAAAATCCAGATCACTTGGAATTAATCAGCTTTGCAGAGGGTCTTGAAGTCCCAGGCTGTAGTCTGTAGGTATTCAATGCCCTCCAGGGCTGCTACCCGGAAGATTATTTATATTTAGCAGTGTAATTATCAGGGTGTCTCTGCTAACTATTTTCCCAATCCCTAGTCCCCAGTCCCCAGTCCTCGCTCCTCAGAACGGACAAGTAACCTCAAATTCTCAAAGACTCGATAACTGATACACTATATTGTAAGAGGTATCTGAAGTGTCATACTTAGTAATATCACCAGATAGTCTTTGCATAATTAACACGTTTTAACGTGGATAACACATGAAAACTACTTCAGATTTAATTCCAGAATTTGAAAAACTATTCAGACAAAAATTACAACTAAATAATTGTAAACTCAGAAAGAAAAGACAAGAGAATAATTATGAAATTATTACCCCAGCTAAAGACATTTTTTTGATGTATTGGTCTGAATTTCCAGAAGTTAACTTAATATATCAGGCTGTAGGGGTACGCACTCAGCAGACTAGTGTTTATGAGCGAGCTATCCGTTTGCATATTAGTTCTTGTTTAAGTAGTATCCAGGAAAATCCTACCTCTGAAACACCATTATTGGTGAAATAACTAATACTTAGATAACCCACATAATATTTACTAAACTCTCGCCAGTTCTTGTCAGATAACTGACGAGAGTTTATCGCCTAAAATCTGTTGATCAAGAGATAAAAATGCAATCCGAAAAAAATCAAGATCAGCTAGATTATAAAACCTTGTTAGCCAATGCAAAGCAAGCTTTAAAACTTGAATACCAGAAATCAACCGCTTTAGCATCCCAACTGCAAGCTATAAAAACTCAGTTAGAGCAAGTTCAGGCTGAAAACAAGACTCTGAGAGAGAGTTCTTATGAAGATGTAGTTAAGCATTTTGAGGCGCGAACTCAAGCAGCAGAAGCACTAGCACTAAAAACAGAAGTACGTCAAAGATTCCTGGAAGCCAATGGTTGCAAGGATGATGAGAGTTTCGATACTCTATGGGATAGCATTAAAAATAAAATTCAGATTCAAGACGGTGAAGTGAGAATTGTTGCTCAAAACGGTACTCCTAAATTCACCTTAACGGGTAGTATGATGACTTTGAGGGATTTTATTCAATCCCTCAAAAAAGACCCAATCTCTGGAAAATTTTTCTTGAACTAGAGATCCAAATTAATGAAAACCTCTCGCTAGAAGTGGATTAGGGGTTGTAGCAAAATAACTATTCATCTTCATCTCCTGGCGGTCTTTCGCTCTCACTTTGTTGGGCATTCCACTCCAAAATCATGCGTTCCAACATCTCAGACTGCGTACAGTTATTAACATCGGCATACATTTTAATCAACTGCCTCACTTCAGGACTAATGTGGCGGATCTCTAGTTGGTTATTTTGTAGCATGTCCATTAACTTTTAGTGCCTATTACATTATGTTGAACCATTAAACTATGTCTGTTGCAATAAATTTTGTTAATGGCGATGTCTTACTATCGGCTGCTATGTGTTTTAGAATCCATTAACCAGGTGGGGTTGCTTCTTCAAAGGGACGGATAATCGCAGGAGCAGGTGTGACTTCTGGCTGAAAAATTCCCTGCAATGCTTGTTCTAAGGTTTGGGCCATGACAATCCGGTTTTCGTAAGCCACGACTACTCGCACTAAGGTTGGCAGACTATTTTGTGTGGCTTCTAGATAGATTGGCTCGACATACAGCAGCGATTCTTCAATGGGAATTACTAGTAGATTGCCTTGAATGGCTTTTGACCCTTGGCGATTCCACAGGGAAATTTGCTGAGAAATTACTGGGTCTTGGTTGATCCGCGCTTCGATTTGCTCTGTCCCGTAGACCAGTCTTTCTTTGGGAAAAGTATATAAAAATAATCTACCGTAGTTTTCGCCATCCGATCGCGCCGCTAACCAAGCAATTAAATTAGTTCGCTGTCTGGGAGTGTAGGGTAGAAGCAGAATAAATTCTTCTCTAGGAGAGTCTACGTTGGGGAGACTAGTAATCAAATAATACGGCTCTACCGGACGGGTTTCACTGCCATAGATTTCGTTAGGAATCTGCCACTGGTCTTCCCGATTGTAAAATACCTGGGGGTCGGTCATGTGGTAGGTCATCAACCGCTCAGATTGAATTTTAAAGAAGTCCACAGGATACCGGATATGACTGTGGAGACTAACTGGCATCGCATTAAGCGGTTTGAAAGTGTTGGGAAATATTTTTGACCAAGTGACAATGATTGGATCGCTGGGATCGGCAATATAAAAATTCACACTGCCGTTATAAGCATCAATCACTACTTTGATCGAGTTACGAATGTAGTTGATACCATCGCTACCAGTGTCTGAGTAGGGATAGCGATCGCTCGTTGTGTAGGCATCAACAATCCAGTAAAGATAGCTGGGATTACTTGGGAAATCTTCATTAGCCGCAGCAGCTACTAAATAAGGGTCGCTGTCAAATTTGAGGAAAGGTGCGATCGCTTGAATTCTTTGCTTGACATTTCGCCGCACTAGCACCTTTGTATCTGGCAAAAAGTCCCGCGTTAGCACCATCTGCCAATCTTTTAAATACATGGCAAATAACCACCGTCGCCATGCTGAACCGATTTCAACGCCACCTAGACCATCGTAAGAGTTGTAAACATTGTCACTACCACTGGGGTAATCTAACTCTTGAACTTTAGTGCCAGTCATTACGTAAGTATTGGCTATTTCACCGTAATAAATTCGGGGTTGGCCAATGGGAATACTTTCACGAATGGCTTCACTGGAAGTTGTCAGAGCGCTACTATCACCGCTAATATCTTTGACAAAATATTCTGGTAGCCCACCCGCCCCAACTGTATTAACTGGGCTAACAGTAAACCCAAAACCATGAGTATAAATTAAATGGCGGTTAACCCATGTTTGAGCTTCCTGTGGTACGCCAGTGTAATCTAACTCTCGTGCGGCAATCAGTACCTGCCGCCGTTCTGTTGATTCAATTGCTTCCTGCTGGGGTTCTGGTGGTTTTCGAGGGGCAGATGGTCGGCGGGAAATTACATCTGTTTTCAGAGTATACCGATCAATATCGGCATCGGGAAACCGATAATATGGCCGAATTTGTTGCAACTGACGGTTAGTTTCTAACAGTGGTCGCTGATCCCAAAGGCGAATATTCCGAATTGTCAAGTCATTAGTTTGAATATCAGCTTCAGTCAGTGTTCCTTGAGGGTTGAAGCCTCTAGAATCGATCGCTTCTAAATCGAATGCTTGGCGAGTCAAGGCGATAGTACGCTGAATGTAGGGTTGCTCCCGTTGCAACTCATTAGGTAGGACAATTAAATATTGCACTACCGTAGGTAAAACAACATCAGCTACTGCAACTAGTACCAGATAAACCCCTAATCCGTAAAATACTAAGCGACGATACTGAGATTTGGGTTTCCAGAAAAACGTTCGCCAAAGTAGGTAAAAGGCGATCGCAACTGCCACAATACACAAGACGGTGTAAGCTGGCAACTGTGTTGTCACATCGGTATAGCTGGCACCATAACTTACTCCACGGGTAGAATACACCAGTTCATAGCGACTCAGCCAATAACTAAAAGCCACTACCAGCATCAACAAGCCACCCATACCGTATAAATGACGCTGCTGCTGGGGCGAAAAACCAGGGAAAATCCCTTGACTCAAACTGTCTGCTGATAGGAGATAAGTGAGGGTAACGGCGACGAAGCCATACAAACATAATCCCATCAGCCAGAGTTCTAGCAGTTCCCAAACGGGTAAAGAAAATACGTAAAAGCTGATATCTCGACCAAATAAAGGCTCAGTGCTGTTGAAAAGGGTGGGGTGGAGATATTGCAGCACCTTTGGCCAGTGTTGGAAAAGGATGAACGCAAAAATGGGACTGGACAAAATTGCGATCGCAGTGAGTAAAAATTGGGGATAGATTAAGATTGCGATCGCTCCTCCCCCAATTAAACCGAGATACCAGACTTGAGAGACAATCTGTCTTAAGAGTTGCCAAATTGTCTCTGGTCTAAATAAAGGGGGAATGGGTAGAATACCCTGATTAGCTGGAGAATGCCAGTAGTCAAGAGCAATTTGACCATAGTGAGCCACCATCAACCCGATCAATAAGCTCAGTACCAGAGTTAAAGGTAATAACCAGCGCAATTTTAATGCTTGAAAGCGTTGCGGCGTCAGTATTGGGGTTTCATTACGTCTTTGATAATCAGGACTGAGAAAATTTTTTAATTCACGGCTTTGTTGTGCTGACTCAAGCTTCACAGACTGGGGATATTTTAGCCGTTCTGCTAAAGCAAGATTTAGCAGTAGATAGGTAGCAGTTACCCCAGCCACCACTACCCACAAAATACCACGAGTCACCAGCCTTAACAGAAATAGGTGGAGATAGCCGACTTCCTGATACCAAAAAATATCTGCTCCCAGGCGGGAACCCAGATCGAGGATTAGCCACAGTCCTAAGAATACAATTAATAGCCTAAAGCCCCATTTCCAATACATTTGATTCACCATCATTGATCCTTAGAACTCGGTTGTTGCAGTTCAAAGCACGAAGTTCCGAGTTTCCAGCCTCAAGCTTGCTGATTAGAAGTCTATTTTTTCTGTTTTACCGTCCTTACTTGCTACTTGCTACTTGCTACCTCCCTAAAAGGCTTTGGGAATTCCAGCTTGTTTCAAAACTCCGTTGGCGGTGTGGCGTGACTTGATGGTTCCGTCTACAACAAACCGACGATCTGTAATTGGACTGTATCAGATTTCATGATCTCCTTTGCCTTGCCGTTCAAAGTAGCACCCAACTTCTGAAAGCATCTTTTTCAACTCAGGAGTAAACGACGCACCCATCTATGAAGCCACCTTAATCAACTCTTGTCGATGGCTGGTTAACTCAAAGGTGATAGAACCCACATAGTCAAGAGGGACAATTTTGTTGAGAATGGTCAGTTCTGGAATTATTTCTCGCAGCTTTTGCGTCAGAACCTCAATCGTAGAAGCTTCTGTTACCAATCCAGGTACATCATCACTAGTTGCTACCCAAACTTCTGCGTCTGAATCCCAAAATGCTTCAACCTTAAATGTGATTTGTGCCATCATTGAGTGCTTAAGTTCCAGTTTAGAACATCCGAGTCATTGTAGGGGCTTGTCTTTGCCCATTGGTGTCTACTTTTGCCAAAAATAGCGTACTGATTGGGTGTTGTTCACCCGCCAGGGATTGTAAATCCCTGACTAATTACTCAAGTCTACTGAAGTAGACTGAAAATTTTCGCGCTATCTTAGTCCTCTTCAGAGGACTTTAGCTATGAGACAGGGATTTACAATCCCTGGCGGACGTGCGGTTTCGCGTTAAGTTGACACGTATGGGCAATGCCGTGCCCTTATCATGTGTTGCATCCCAACGCGAATTGATAGTTATGACATAACACAGGGTTTTAAATCAAAAAGGGATATAAAAAAGGAAATTTTGATCATCAGAATTATGTTGCGGCTTTTCTGGATCATCTGCCCAATGGAGGGGATTATTTAAAATATATTCTCGGATGTTATCTACAGATTTTTCCTCTCTTCCAATGTGTTCGTAAAAATTGCGTTGCCAGATTGATTGTCCTTTGGTCTGCCAAATTATATTAATGCGTTTGCTGACAACGCCTTTATAGCTGCGAATAACTGTAGAAATAGAACCACGTAAAGGTTTACCGAATTTTTCTGTATTGCGGTCAAGATTTTTATTGAGGGCATAACAATGTTGTGCCCCTACAGGTTTGTCGGTGATGATTAAGATGCCATGTAGATGGTTAGGCATGACTACAAAGGTATCTAATTCAATGTGGAGAAAATGATCGGGTATTGTTTGCCAGCAGTTGAAGGCAATATGACCTAAAGAATTTAATTGCATTTCGCCCTTAACCACATTACCAAATAAACATTGCCGCGCTTTGGTGCAAATGGTGATGAAATATGCACCAGGTTGGGTGTAATCGTACCCTTTCAAGCGAATAGAATGGCGGTGGTGTCTTTGTGGTTCATAGGGCATTAGTTTTTACATACAGTTATTAGGAATATGTGCATATTTTAATCGATGATTTTTATCTGCGCCCATATAGACAACGTAGGGGCACGGCATTGCCGTGCCCTCCAACCCATCTGTCATCTCAACGAGAAACAATATTGTTTTGCACAGTGCGTATTACATTTGAATGATGCTAATTCCTCAAGGGAAAATTACAAATAAATTCTTGGCTACGGTGAACAGTTATATCAGGGCACAACAATGTTGTGCCCCTACGGAAGATATTTGTGGTGGCTTTAGTTTGCAGGTTTGTGAAGATGGGATGGTAAGGAAAATATTCGCTATTTAATCACCATCATTCACCCTTGGATCTCGGATGTTGTAGTTCTGAACACGAAGTTCCGAGTTCAGAGGTCGAAGTTCCGAGTTCAGAGGTCGAAGTTTCGAGTTCAAAGGTCGAAGTTCCGAGTTCAGAGGTTGAAGTTCCGAGTTCAGGGGTAGAAGTTCCGAGTTCAGAGGTCGAAGTTCCGAGTTTTGAAGGTGAAAACTGGAGTTTTGAGCCTAAATGGTGGAGATAATAAGTACAGACCATTGTAAGGGCACGGCATTGCCGTGCCCCTACCCACGTTCTTTACTCCAAACATATTTACGGCAGACTTCGCAAGCGGCTTTTGCCTCCTCATTTGGCGGGTTGGTGAAGATGGGATGGTAGCGCAACCTGTCGCAACAGACTTGCAACCATGCACGCCAACCACCCCGCCACAACCGCACCGTGCCGTCACTACCGCCACTGACAATCGTCTGCCCATCGGCGCTGATGGCGACAGAATAGACATAATCTTCATGACCACGCAAAGGTTCAGCTAAGGTCTGACCTTGCAGGTTCCACAACCGCACTGTGCCGTCACTACCGCCACTGACAATCGTCTGCCCATCGGCGCTGATGGCGACAGAATAGACAAAACCTTCATGACCACGCAAAGGTTCAGCTAAGGTCTGACCTTGCAGGTTCCACAACCGCACTGTGCGGTCATA